>Ga0208522_1000185_pt1 | contig 41911 bp, 23 predicted proteins | sample ETNtaG_25_FD_185763 | JGI IMG/M metagenome (GOLD analysis project Ga0208522, IMG submission 185763) | Marine microbial and viral communities from oxygen minimum zone, Eastern Pacific Ocean - ETNP201302SV86 (SPAdes) (version 2) | ecosystem: Environmental > Aquatic > Marine > Oceanic ... | reverse complement strand
CCATCGAGCCCCGTGGAGCAGGCGTGGGCCGAGCCAGCGTCCACCGCCCCCGCCTCGAAGCCGGATGGGAGGTCGACGAGCACCGCGTAGGCGCTGCTGGACCCTGCAGAGGCGCTTCCCAGCTGCCCCTCGGAGTTGTCGCCCCAGCATGCCACGGAGCTGTTGGACAGCACCGCGCACCCGAACTCCTCCCCGATGGAGAGGGCATCGGACTCGGCTGAGACCGTGGTGTCCTCCCAGTCGTCGAAGAGGTCGCACACCCCGTCCCCGTCGGCATCCGCCGGGGTCGAGGACGAGTTGGAGTAGTCGGTCCCGCATCGGAGCTCGTCGAGCCTCGTCCACCCATCGCCGTCTATGTCGGTTAGCAGACCCGCAGTGGCCAAGCCCTCTTGGGTGAAGATGGTCATGGCAGCCGAGGTCCCGGGGTAGTATGCGTATCCCCACATCTTGCCCTGCTCGCTGAGCTCCACCCCCACCCAGTCCGAACCCCCGGTCCCCTCCAGCTCGGTCTCCTCCCACGAGCCTCCGCTCTTGTGCAGGGCGTACGTGCCATCGGGGGTGGCGGCCAGGATCAGGGCCGAGAGGTCCGCACCCACCGCTATGTCGATGACTCCCGTGTCGGAGACGTCCACGGAGTCGGTGACGTCCTCGGAGGTCCACGATCCTGCGCTCTCGCAGCCGGATGAGCATGAGAGGTAGTGGATGCCGTCGGGGCTGCCGAGGTATGCGACGTGTATCGAGCCATCCAGACCGAGGTCCAAAGCCAATGAGGAGTTCCCCGCTGCAGCGTAGTCGTCCCACTGTCCCGAGACGTGCGCCAGCCCGCCGGTGTTGACGGGGGTCCCGAATCCATCCGAATCGAGCTCGGCGACCATCACGTGCCCAGGCTCATCCTGGCAGGAGGTGGTGGTGCAGGACTCGTTCGCGATGTAGGCAACGTGGATCGTGCCGTCCAATGAGACGTCAGTGTCTAGGGAGTTTGAGAGCGTGGCGTGTTCCAGATCGAAGTCGTCGAGCAAGTCGTTCCAGTCGGCACTACCTCCGACGCATTGGGTGGATTCGTACTGGGCTGCGGAGCAAGTAAGGGCATACACCTTGCCCCCCAATGTGGAGAAGGAAACTAAGTATCCCTGGAATACGATGTAGAGGTTGCCATCACCATCCACCTCTATGGAATTGGCGATCGGATCCTGGCTGAAATCACCGACTCCTATGGCGGACCATTCCCCATCGACCTTGGTCGCGTAGAACATGCCATAGTTGCCCCCAGTCTCAACCACGGAGATGGCGATGTGCGGGGTTCCGCTGGAGTCGATGGTGAGGGAAACGTCGGTCATCCTGAGGACCGAGGCTTGCTCGAAGACGGCCTCTGTCGACCACTTGCCCTTGTAGAAGATCCCGAACCTGACCACGTCGTTGGCCTCGTCGACGTAGATCACTGCCCCACAAGAGTCGGGGGTCATCGCCGTCGAGGTCTTGTTCCCCACGTACGAGCTGGTGCTGTCGAGGGTCTCCTGGGCGAGCGCCTCTCCCTCCGCAGGGAGGTCGCACGGCTGGTCGAGGGTCGGCTCGGGCATGAAGAGCTCCACGTAGTCCAGGTAGTCCCCCATCTCCCCAGACTCGTCGCCAGTAGCACCGCTCTTGCCCAGTCCCGTCCTACCGTCCATCCCCGTCCCCCAGCACTTGGCCATGCTGGTGTTCAGGATGGCGCATGCGAATGAGTCACCGACGTCGACCGATGTCGCGTGCACCGTTGTCCCCAGGTCCACGCTCGGAAGGTAGTTCCCCATCTCGTACTGGCCGTCTCCCCTGGTGACTGCGTCCCCATAGCCAAGCGCCCCGTCGTCCCCCTTGCCCCAGCACTTGACCGTGTCCGAGGTCCCTGAGTCCCCGTCATCGAGTATCGCGCATGAGGAACCGGCCCCGACACCGATTGACTCGACAGTCAGGCCGTTCCCGAGCGGCACTAGGGGGAGGTTGTCCCCCATCTCGCCCGAAGCGTCGCCGATGTCCGACGTGGCCTCGGTGCCTAGCCTGCCACTGTCCCCCCATCCCCAGCATGCGAGGCTTCCGTCGTCTAGGATGGCGCAGGTCATGTCCTCCCCTGCGGCGATGCTGGTGACGGTCCTTCCAGCGGGTAGGTCGACCAGCGTCAGGTCCTCTCCCATCTCTCCCGTGCCGTCGCCAATCGAGTCCGTGCTCCCTATGCCCAGCTGCCCGTGGGAGTTTGACCCCCAGCAGGCCATCTCGCCATCGTCCCAGAGGATGCAGGTGTGACTGTGTCCGGCCGAGATCTGGGCTAGTCCGACCCCCCCCCTGTCAGGGAGGTCAACCACCATGCTCTCCGCGCCGGTGTCGCCAATCGTGTCCGTTGAGCCGAGTCCCAGCTGTCCCGACCCACTTTCTCCCCAGCACCTGAGCTGGTCCTCGGTGGTGTCGTTGACTATCGAGCATGCGTGTGAGTTTCCGACCGAGATGGAAACTGCATTCCACTCTGGGCTGTCCGAATCGGGACCGAATCCCTTGACGATGGGGATAGTCGAACCCATCTCCATGTAACCGTCCCCTCGTGCGCCGGAGCCTGATTCTCCAGAATCGGAACCAAGCAGGTGGTTGCTCCCCCAGCACTTCACCGATCCGTCGTTGATCAGTGCGCATGTGTGGTCCTCGCCTGCTGCTACGTCAGTGAATGTGAGGCCGCTTCCGACGTCCGTGAACATGAGGTACTGCCCCATCTCCTTCTCGTCGTCCCCGTAGCTGGCGGTGTTCTCGTGTCCGGTCTTGCCCTCCGACCCCTCTCCCCAGCACTTCATCTGGTTCAATGTCCCGATCACGCAGGAGTGGTCCAGGCCCAGGTCGATGATGGAGACACCGGAGTTGTCGATTTCGAACCTCTTCGGTGCCTGATCTAGTTCGCTGGGAGAGTAATCCAGTGAGGTCAGGAGTATCAGTTGTGTGCTTGCCAGCATCAGGAGCACGAGCGTGAGCGCCCTGAATGACGTCCTTGCTTGCGCTCGCATACTCGCCTATTAGCAAAATCCGCTTTTGGTTTTATCCAAAGAAACGGACGTTTTTTCGATTTAGACACCCTTAAGGGGTGTCTAATTTCTCATTCTAGGAGGATCTTTGCCTGCTCTGCCCAGAGCTGCCTGCGGATCCTTCCCGGCATGTACTCGATGGCGTCGTTGATGTCCTCGGCGGATTCGGCATCCATCTTGGAGAGCTGGTCCAGCGTGGTGATGCCTAGGGTGTTCAGACGTTCCTCCAGGTCTCCGTCTATGCCGTCGACCTGCTGTAGGTCGTCGCTACGCCCGTCAGAGGTTCCTATGACTTCGAAGTCGACCGTGATGGCCTTGATCTTGATCCTGGCAAGGACGTAGTCCCCCTTGCTCATCGAGTCCTTGTGCGCCTTGAGGTCGTTCAGCCTCATGTCCACTTCCATCCTGATGGCCTCCTCGGCCTGCTGTGCCTCACGATCTTCCAGTTGCTTCCTCTGGCGGGACTCTTGTGCCTTCATCTTCCGCTTCTCGGCCTTCTTGCGGACCCTTTGCCTGGCATCCAATCGCTTCCGCTCCTCTTCCTTGGCGAGCTCCTCTGCACTGAGCTTCTCTTTCTTCAGAGCCTTCTTCCTCGCCTTGGCCTTCTTGCGCTTCTCCTCCTCCTCGGCGATGTCGTTCTCGAAGTCGGCCCTGGCCCTGGCCTCCGCCTCGGCCCTCTTTTGCGCTTGCTTGAGACGCTTCTCTTCGTCCTTGGCCCTGTTATCGGCCTCGATTCGGTTCTGCTTGGCGTCCTGGTACTCCATCTGGGTCGTGGCCCTCGCCTTCTGGGCCTTGTCGGCCACGGTCTCCGCCTTCTTCCGGGCGCTGGTAGCCTTCCCCAGCTCCTTCTCGGCCTCCTTCCAGATCTCCGTCTCGTCCTTCAGATTCTCCTTGGCCTTCTTGTGCGCCTCGACTTCGCTCTTTGACTTCCTCTCCTGTTCCGCCTTCTTCTTGGCCTGTGACTCGGAGTTCTTGTTGGTCTCGGCGGTGGCTTTCCTCTGTTGCTCGGTCTTGGCATCGAGCTCGATTCTCTTCTTTCTCTCTTCGGCCGCGAGCTTCTCGAAGCTCTCCTTGGCCTTCACGGTCCGCTCTAGCTTCTCGAGGGATTTCTCGCGTTCCTCTTCTGACTTGGCTGCTGCCTTCTCTGACTCCTCCGCCCTCTTCTTGTCCTCCGCTAGCCTGCTCTTGGCAGCCTTACCGGCTGCGTTCTCTAGTTTCAGTTTGGCAGCTGCGTTGTCCGCGCTGGTCTCGGATACCTCGGCTTTCCGAGCGGACTCGTCGGCTTCCTTCTTGGCTTGAGCCGCCCTCTCTTCGGCGGTCTTCCTGTCAGCCGTAGCCTTTCGTAGCTTCTCGTCGAGGTCCTTCGACTTGGCCCTGGCATCAGACAGAATCTTCCTGGCCTTGTCGGCTGCGTCCATGCTCTTCTCCCGAGCCTTTTCTGCTTCGTCACGAGCCTTCTCCGCGCCTTCCAGTGCCTTCTCGGCCAACTTCCTGTCCACTATGCCCTTCTCTGCATCTGCCTCGGCCTTCTTGCGTTGCGATTCCCTCTTCTTTAGGTCCTTCTCGGCATCGCCTTTCTCCTTCTGTACTTTCTTGGCCTTTGCTTCGGCGTCCCTTCGGGGTTTTACGGTGCTCTGGTATGCCTTCTCGGCCTGCCTGGTCTTGGTCTCTGCTTCCTTACGCTTTGAATTCACAGATGAGAGTGCCTTCTTGGCCTGCTCCTCCTTCTTCTCTGCTGCGGCCTTCGCCTTCTTCTCGTCTTCCATCCTGGACTCGAAATCCTTGAGCATCTTGGCTTGCTCTTCTATCTCGCCCTTGGTCGCCTTGATTTGCTTCGCGAGCACTGAAATCCTGCTCTTTAAGCTCTTGTTTGAATCGGAAATCTGTTGTAGCTTTGCCTTCTCGGCAGAGCCCTTCTTGCTCTCTCTGGCTAGATCGGAATCAACCTTCTTCTTATCAGATTCAGCCTTCTTCGCCTCTGTCTCAAAGTCCTTCTTCTTCCTAGTCAGTTCGCCAATCTTCTTGGTCACATTGGAGGATTCCTCGCGTAGCTTCTTCAGCTCCTGTTGAGCAGTCGATGATGCCTTCTTTGCATCCTCGACCTTGGCCTTAGTGGACTTTGCCTGGATCTTTAGGTTCTTGAGGTTCTTGGACGAGCTGTCGAACAACTTCCTCTCTTTGGCGAGGCTGCTCTCGATTTTCTGCCTAGCGTTGTCTTCTGACTTGGACTGCCTGTCCATCTCTGACTTCGATTTTTTGAGGTTGGCGAGCTTCGAATTCGTCTCCTTAGATGATGCTACGATATTGGCCAGCTCCGACTCCGCCTTTGACCGGGCCTTCTTGGCCGAGTCCAGGGTCTTTTCCGCTTCTCCCCTTTCCTTTTCCGCTTCCGCTGCAGCCTTGTTGGACTGCTCGAGCCTTTTCGCCTCCGCCTCCGCCTTCTTCTTGGCATCCGCAGCCGCCCTCTTGTCCGCCTCCGCCTTCTTCTTGGCATCCGCAGCCGCCCTCTTGTCCGCCTCCGCCTTCTTCTTGGCCGCATCAGCGGCCTTCTTGTCCTTGGCCGCGCTCCCTCCCTTTGCGTCAGCCATGTAGTGCCTTGTGAGTCCGGCTATATTTATGATGCGGAGGCGGCCGCTTCAACTGATGATTGCGGGCTTCAGTTTGCGCCCCATGTAGTCTCGGGATTTCAGGACGTCAATTACGTATGACGCCTTCTTGACGTGGACCTCCACCGTCGTCTCTTCTATTCCCATCGTTATCTCGCCGAGCGCGATGTCCGGGACTCTGGCCTCCTTTAGGATCCAATCGGCGAGCGAAAGCTTGGATGACTCGCCACTTCCGATTGATAGGTTGATTGTGACCATCCCGAAGCTATCGGAGATTTCGTCCCAGTCTTCCTTGTGACGGACCATCTCCCTGCTTCCCTGTGGCAGCTCTGGTGCGTCTACCAGTGGAATCTCGAGGCCCCATGTGTTTGCGATCTTGTCTAGCATCCCAAGTTCGTTTCCGCCGACGAAGCTCCAAGCCTGTCCGCTTCTCCCCATCCTGCCTGTCCTCCCAATCCTGTGGACGTAGGACTCGGTCTCGTCCGGCAGATCGTAGTTGACAACGTGGGTTATCCCATCTACGTCGAGCCCCCTCGCCGCGACGTCCGTTGCTACTAGGACACTGTTCCCCCCCCTTCGGAATTTTTCTAGGATCCTCTCCCTCTTGTTCTGGGGCATGTCACCGTGGAGTGAAGAAGAGTCTATTTGGTGGCGTTCGAGCCTTTCTTGCAGCATGTCAACCATCCTCTTCGTGTTGGTGAATATCAGCATCTGGTCTCCCTCGTCCATCCCATTGAGGATTCTTCCAAGGGCCCACATCTTGTTCAGCCTCCCGACCTTTATCGCGAACTGGTCAATCTCGGGGACCTCAACCTCCAAATCCTCGCTCATGACGTGAACCGGGTCGTTGGTGAACTCTTCCGATGCGTCTAGCACCTCTTGGGGGAATGTCGCGCTGAACAGGAGAGTCTGCTTCCTGCCTGTCAGCCTCTCGACAATCCAGAGGATGTCTGGGAAGAATCCCATGTCCAGCATCCTGTCGGCCTCATCGAGGCAGAACCTCTCTATGGTGGAGAGTTCGATATGGCCCCTCTTGCTCATGTCGATCACCCTTCCGGGTGTGCCTACGATGACGTCCACTCCCTTGTCCAGCAACTTTGCCTGCCTTTCCAGGTCGGTCCCCCCGTAAACAGTCTCGATCCTCAGTCCCTTTTTTCCTTGGAGGGTGGACATCTCTTCTGAAACCTGCACTGCGAGCTCTCTCGTGGGGCAAAGTACCAGGGATTGGACCGAGCCGAGGGGCTTGCACGACTCTATGATGGGTATTCCGAATGCTGCCGTCTTCCCAGAACCTGTTCGAGCCTGTCCGACGACGTCAATTCCCTTGCGAGCAACTGGAATCGCCTCTATCTGAATCTCAGTGGGTACTTCCCAGCCGAGCTTCTCGATGGCCTCCAATATGGGCCCTTCGAGGCCCCAATCTCCGAATTTTGATGATGACATCGGACTTCCTCAGAAGGTCTCCGCTTCCTTGATGTCCCTCTGAAGTTCGCCCATCCAGTACTTCCTGCAGTTTTCCTTGGTCAGGAACTGGTCCTTGCTCGAGAAGCCGTGGTTGTAGTGGCCCTTGTCTGCGTTTGCCCACTGGTCCTTTCGGCGCTTGTGGAACTTCTGCAGTACGTGGTTACGCATGTACTGCCTGAACTTTAGGGCCTTGGTGCGGTTCTCCCCCTTGGGCGTGACTCCGTTCCACAGGTTCTCGAAACGAGCTAACTTCTCGTCGAATTCGTCACTCATCTGCTTTCCTCGCTGGCCGACCGACCTGAGTCCCGTTTATCAGCCTCACGGACGGGTGGAGTCTGCTCGGGGGCGGAATCGTGTCCTTCTGGAGGCACGTAGTCGACCGGTGCGAGCTTCTTGTTCTTGTCTTCTTCAGTTCCTTCGAAGTCCGGGTCTGTGGACAGGGCCCGCAGCCTCTTTTTGAGCTCGGGGTCCTTCTCCTTCCTCAATAGCTCACCAGCGGCCTCCCTGAGCTCCTGCCCAGTCATAATTATCGCCAGCTGACCTATGCAGGCCCGACGCATTTCTAGGTTCTTATCTCCTGCTCCCTTGACGATCATCTGGGCTACCTTGGGGCTCTGCATGTCCAGCTTCTTCAGGGCCCTGATGATGGCCTCTCTGATTCGGCGGTCGTCTTCGCCTATGCTCGACTCCACCATGATTGCGGCAATTCTCGGCTCCGAGTCCGCTAGAACGGCCAGGGTCCTCGCTGCGTTCCTTCTGACTCTAACCTCTTCGTCTTGGAGTGACCAGCTGATCAGGTCCCATGCCTCAGCACCTCCCTTCGATGCGATTGTCCTGAGGATCATCGAGCCCCTGATTCTGAGATCCTCCTCGTCCTCCCGAATCAACTCGTCTAGGTGGAGGCATCCCACCTCAGGCCATTGTTTTGCAGCTTTCTTCAGAGCATCAAAGGCACTGTCTCTATGCTCCTTCCTGGCGTCTCGCAGCTCCCTTCTGAGAATCCCCTCGCAGCCTGATGGGAATAGGGGGGCTACCTTCCTAAGGCAGTCCCTTGCTCCCTCCCTCACCGCCTCCTCCTCGTCCAGAAGCCTGTCGGAGAGGCACTGCAATAGGATTCCCTGCCTCCTGAGGGCGAATGAAGGCAGTGACTTCAGTCCGGCAATCCTGACATCCGGGTAGTCGTCTTCCAATGCCTCCACTAGGGCTAGATAGGCCTCACCGGCGTCCTTCTCAAGGACCTTGTGCAGTGCCTTGATCGCGTCTATCCTCCCTAGCGTCCAAGTCCCCCTGTCACTAAGTATCTCGATCTTCGCAACCTCTCCGCAGGCGATTGGGAGTATGTCGGGAACCGGTATGCTTTGCCATGGTCCCGGGCTGGGAGATAGCGCTGCAATCCCTTCAACAGGTGACTTGGATCTACGTCGCCCACCTATCCTCCTACCGGTTCGCGGATCCCGAGCGACGTACTTCCTGGCCAATTGAATCGGCCCCGGATGGCGCCCCCACTATTCAACCAAACGCGAAAAGGTGCAATAGGCAACTATCAAGCGTCAGTGTTTATCCAACTGTTCTGAGGGGCATGTCAGACGTTGGGTTGGATGAGATTTCGCGAATACTGCACTCAAGCTTCCAAGGCGGTAGCGGACCCAATGTTTCCAAGACCGACCTTTCCAGGATGTGGTCTCTGGAATTGCAGTGGTTCTCGCCTGAAGCCTCCATCTCTCTTGTGGAAAGACTCCATGCTTCAGGTTGGCTAGTGGGCAGCCCGGACTCACTGGGGCCGCCATTGGGAGTTGAATTGGAAAAGCCCCCACTGGGATGGCAACCCCTAGTGGCTAGGGATGCTACCATTCCCGAAGCACCGCCCCCCAGTCAATACGAATCGGCCATCGAGCGACCCTCCGACCTAACCGCCGAAACTCATGGCGAAGGACACGAGGCCGAAGGAATGGACGAGGAGGGGGCTGTTCAAGCTCTGGTTTCCCTCGTTTCTAGGAGATCAGGCCTGGACAGGCGCGAGGTTCTAAGGCGGGCCCAGAGGAAGAGGAGGGCACTAGGTCCTGTTACCATGCTGATGTCAGTAGCCCTTCTTGCTAGGGAACAGGGCCTGGAAATGCACGAAGTCTTGGAATTGATGGAGGAATCAACCGCCGTTACTACTCGTTCTGACTTCAGCCGCTAGGAGTCCCGGGAGCACGAGGAGAGCTAATACCAGCGAGAATGCAACTGAAATCGAACTGACAACCCCAAAGTCCCTAATCACCGGGACGGGGGAAAGTAGCAATACCATGAATCCGCAAATAGTTGTACCAGCCGACATCAAAAGTGCGGAACCAGTGTTGGCGTACATGTCTCTCATCGCCGGCCAGATTGCCATCCCCGAGGAGCGGTTCGCCTCAAACCTCCTCCACACGTGAATCGAGTAGTCAATACCCAAGCCGATAGTCAGTGCTGTAATCATAATGGTCAGAACGTTCCAATTGATGCCCAGTATGGCCATCGCCCCAACAACCCACGACCCAGCCAGGCCCACTGGTAGGATTACCAGCAATGACTGCCCAACCCGCCGAGTTAGCGAGGCAAGGACAAGCAGAGACACCGCCAGACTAATCGCAGTAGAGCTCACAATCGAGGAAATCAGTCCCGAGAGGACGTTCGATAGGGTGACTAGATCGCCAACGGCATAGGCCCTCCCGCCGGTATCCTCCGAGACAATGGTTACCTCTGCCCCCAGCTCGGCGGAAATCTGCTCCACCATCGCACTGTTTTCCGCCTGGACGTCAATCCTGATCCTTAGGAAACTGATAGAACCACCTCCATCACTTAGCGCGACGTGGTGCCCCGTTCTCTGAGCCCATGTCATGCCTCTGAGCTGGTCCCCGACCGAGTCGTTCGAGAGTAGCGATGAAATAGCACTGGCAAAGTCCCCCTCTACGAAGTCTTCTGTGGTAGCAACATCCTCCCCAAACACCTCCAGATTGTGTTCCATGCCGAATGACTCGTCCTCCTCGATTGCGTCGCCAACCACTCGATAGATGCTATCGTAGGAGGCCCACTCCGTACTGGTCCCAGGGGCCTCAGTCACCACTACCCCGGGCATCCTCAATAGCGAGTCCTCCAATTCTCCCAATGCATCAATTAGCTCCATCTCACTGTAGAAGGCGCCCTCTCCTTCAGCTGGTTCTACGATGATGTAGACCGACTTCAGCGCCTTTACGTCATACGAATCGTATAGATCGTTCCTTACTTGCATCACCTCCATCTCATCGTCCGATAGAAAGTCTTCAAGCTCGAAGCTAGTATCCAGTCCCTGCATGGCCACCACTACCGAGCCAGCAGTGATTATCGCCACACTCAGGAGTACTAGGGGGGCATTTCCTCTCTGGAAGTCAGAGGCCCTTCCAGCAAGCGCGTCGAGCTCTAGGCCGTGCGGGTTTGCCGAACCCATTGTCCGCTCGACGACAACATGCATCGCCCCAACCGTGACCGTACTTGCTACGAAGGCAGAGAAAACCCCGAGAGCCAGAGTAATCCCAAAGGTCCGCAGGGGAGGGAGCGGCGACAGCGAGTTCGCCAGGAACGCGAATACCGTGGTTACCACGGCGAGGGATAGCGCTACCCTTAGATCCATGAATGCCCGTGCCCAGGCCTCCGCAGAGCTCTTGGAGCTCTGCTTAGCCTTCTCGTAACCCCTCTGCAAGTGGATAGAGTAGTCTATCCCCAGGCCGAGAACCACTGGTGCGACTGCAATCTCAAGGATTGAGAAGGGCATCTTCATCAGGGTAATTAATCCGTACGTCCAGACCAACGAGGCCAAGAGGGCAGTAAGTGGGGCTGCAACCATCACAATCGATCTGAATGTGAGGGCTAGGAGTATCACTACTACGATAACCGCAAGCAGAATTAACCAGACTAGGCTGTCTAGCGTGGATTCGTTTATGTCGTTGCTTATCAGGTCGTCCGATATCACTCCGTATTCGAGGATTGACTCCCCACTCAGCATCTCCCTGATCGCCGTTGCGTGCCCCTGCCGCTCCTCGTTGCTAATGCCTCCTGACATTTCGATTAGCCATAGGGTGCTATTGGCTCTAGGCGTGGGATTACCCTCACCCGTTTCTAGCCAATCGCAGACGGGCTGATAGTCCAAGTCCCTGTGAAGCATGGCAGAAGAGGCGAATGCTGCAGTTGCAATTGTTCGCTCGTCGCTACCCACAGCGTCCCCGCACTGCTCGTCTTCCAAGACCTCCCCTAACAACTGCTGCCAGTCATCGAAATCACTGAGTTCCCCGGTGTAGTTTCTATCTCCAATGAACCTCTGAAGAATCTCTGCAGCATTAATCTGAGAGGTCACGAATCCACCATTGAGTTCTGAGTATTCTTGCACCATTTGGTGGTCCGCTGCGAGTTGGTGAAGGGCACCCATCTCCAACACGTTTGGCAGCTCGTTGCTTCCGACGGACGGCTTCACGTTGACGTACATCAGGTGGGAGGAAGGCCCCAATGCGACCTCTGCCCTGATCTGCGCTTCGTCAGCATCCGTATCCGGTGCGAATGAGGAGAGATCAGTGGTAAATTCAGGAAGAGGAATCAGGACTGAGGCTAGGAAAGCAGTCAATAGAAGACTGATGAAGAGAATGGGTGCGGCAAGTCTTTCGAAGGCCTCAGCTATGCTGTTGGTCAAGGCATCGCTGCCAGACATCGTGACCCCCCAAAACCTCCCGGTGTAAAACTTAGGGTCAGTTTGCAGCCCTTCAGGCTCAGCTTTGTTATGCAAGCCCTGAAAAGGGGCACTCTAGTCGGGCGTCCGTTCCATGCCCGTCAAAGTATTGAAGAACGAGGGTCGCGAGTTGAGGTTGAGAGTCATCGGTGGGACCCATACGGCACTCCAAATGTTCCGATCCCGCCTAAATGACAGGGACGATGTAGAGTATGCGAACTACTTCCAGAACCACCCCGACCTCGATGATCCAGAGCTCTACGTCCGGTCAGTCAAGGGCAAGAAGGCCGACAAGATACTCAAGGACATCTGCTCAGAGATTACCAAGGAGTTCTCAAGCATCAAGTTCTGAGGCGGTGGTCTCGTGACCGAGCGCTCCATTGAGTCAAAACTAGGCCTGACTGGTTGGACCTCTCCTTCAGAGGGCATCGGGGGGCTACTGAAGACACGAATCGAAGACTTCCGAGTCGAGGAGGTATCAAAGGTCCCCGCACTGGACCACAAGGGACGATTCACCGTAGCCAGAGTGACAATGGTAAATTGGGAGACAAACAGATACCTCCGCAGGCTCGCCCGGGCGTGTGGGATTAACAGAAACAGAATTTTCAGCTCCGGAATAAAAGACAAGAGAGCCATTACATCCCAGATATTAGTGATAGATGCACCTAGAAAGAGAGTAGAACAGGTGGAAATCCCCGACAGTACAATCGAAGTCATTGGAAGGACACATCACAAGGTAGGGATGGGGGATCACGATGGCAACAGATTCACCATAACCGTTAGGGGATGCTGTGACTCATTAGGAGAACCAATAGATGCCAAAGAGGCAATGAGAAGGGTGCATGAAATCAGGCATGCCCTCACCGAATCGATAGGCTCCAATGCATTTCCCAATTGGATAGGCCCTCAGAGGTTTGGTTCGACGAGGCCCGTAACACCCGAGGTCGGCAGAGCGGTAATAGAGGACGACTTCGAGAGGGCCGTCGACTTGTACGTGGGAATGGAGGCAACCAGGGAGAGCAGCGATGCAGCAGAGTTCAGGACCCTCTGGAGGGAGACGAAGGATCCGGAAAACTGCTTGGAAATAGCCCCCGAGAGGCTAGGATACGAGTCTGCCATGCTGAATCACTTAGTTAGTAACCCCGGAGATTATCTGGGTTCGTTTAGGACCTTGCCCCATTCCTTGCAGCTCCTAATGGTTCATTCCATCCAGTCCTTGGTGTTCAACCACTCACTATCAGCAAGGATGGAGGCTGGGTTGTCACTGATTCAGCCAGAGATTGGAGACCTAGTAGCGCCTCTGCAGCAGAATGGGCGAATAGACGTCGGTAAGATGGCCTTAGTTAGCGAATCGAACCTCGAAAGGTGCAGGAGGAACTGCGGACTGGGCAGATTGGCAGTCACTGGCCCCCTTCCAGGAAGGGACGCAGAATTCTCTGGAGATAGGCCCGGGGAATTCGAGATGGAGGGCCTCGTGTCAATAGGGTTGGAGGGAAAAAGCTGGCTAGTCCCCCAGATTCCCAGGCTAACGACATCAGGGACCAGGAGGGCCCTCTCCGTCCCCTTTCGGGATCTAAGCGTTGAGGAGGCCCCGGAGTCCGAGATACAATCCAAGAGATGGCTGGGAGGGCCACTGGAAGGTGAAAGGTGGCATCCTGAGGGTGCATGCCTCAGGATGAGGTTCACCCTTCCCGCTGGAACCTATGCGACAGTGCTCATGCGCGAATTCATGAGGTCCCCTTTGGATCACTATTGACGCAATCAGAGACGACCCATCTCTAGGGTCTCGATTTGTCCTACCATCTCATCGACGCCTCTTACTTTGTCCTCGAACCCATCGACGATGCCTTCGCCTTCGCCAAGTACGACTTGAACCTCGATGTACATCATTCCGAAGGCCAGTGGTTTGATTTCTATCGTTTGGACCTCATGGAAACCTTGGATAGAATCTGCAATTCCCTGGTAGTCGGGACTCCCTTCTTCCGGTTGTTTTAGGGTGACCTTGTACTTGACAACTACTTCTCCCATCGCTTCACCTCAAGGTCCTTCGAACCGGCATTCCGGGCAGATGTACTTCACAGCCTGAACCCTGCAGCGCTGGCTCCTGCCGATTACAGAGCCACAGTTCGGACAGGGGAACGACGTGCATTCGCTGTCAACCAGGGGAGTCCCCGAGGACGCGCACACCATAGCTCTCCGTCCAGACACCACTGACCCTCGACCTGCTGCCGTACTAGGGGCCCTTTTTAGCGTTGATTGTGCGAAACTCATCCTTCTACCCCCCAGTCCAACGTTTCCGCATATGCATATAAATTGAAAAGCCGACAGGCGCATTGCCATGCATGACGGAAGAGGAATTGGCCCTAACGGGCGAGCAGGTGGATCTGGACAAGTTCGTGAATGATGAGGGTGGGATATGGAGTCTCAGGGACATCGAAAAGGTCAGGGGGTGGAACAACATCGAGTACGGAGCAGGTCTCTCCGGCAAGAACACTCCTTCTACCGGACTTTCGATGAACAGGGCATACATCCCCCCTGCTGGAGTCGCCAAAGCGCACATCCACGTTGATTTCGATGTGATGGTCTACCTGATGAAGGGAAGCGTTCGGCACGAGTACGGTCCCGGTTGCCGGAAGTCAGTGGTCCACAGTGCTGGGGACATGTTCTACATCGAGCCCGGCCTTCCCCATGAGGTGTTCAACTGCTCGGACGATGATTGGGTCCACGCCGTGGTTTCTCGATCCGATGCCTCTGAGTGGCAGAACATCGTTCCCTATGACAGGGATTCAGAGTAGGCAATGTAGCGAGAGCGCTCTGGGAGGGTGTTCTTGTACAGGTTGGGGAGTTCCCCCCCCAACCTGCTTGCGTAGTTCTGAGAGTGTATGATACAGTCTCAGAGTGCGTTGTCGATCTCTGAACCCAGACGGGCACCGAGACCAACAAGTAGGCCGTCGACGATCCAAGCGGGTAGCACATCAGCTGCGCTCCCTGCTCCGTCGGCCAGCATGGAGCCCATCTCGTGGCCTCCATCCAGGACCATGGCACCACCAAGTACCATCAGGCCGAAGGCACTAGCCCATGCGGATTCGCATCGGGTGTGTACCTGCCACCAGACTGCACCAGCAGCAATCGTCCCTAGCAGTGCCCACGTCTCGGGTACTGCAAAGTCTGCTGCTGCATAGTCAGGGCCATCCCAACCACCTGCTTCAGTGATCAACACTACTGCTAGTAGTGCGCCGACCACCTGTGCAACCAGTCTCATGCCGTTGGGCATGTAATTGCCCTCGACATCGCCGTCACCGTCGTTCAACATGTGGCACCATGTAATCACTGGGAGCACGTGTGCCCCAGAGAAGGCCATCCAGACAACTGCCAGAGCAAGTGCGCCAGCCAGTGAAGCTAATTCACCCGCTGCAATCATGTCTGCGCTGCCGAAAACCGCCCATGACACCACGAAGGCGCCGCCAACTTCTGCTTTCATTGCGTTCATATCTACATTCATCATTTTCATCTCCTCGTTAACACGAGTGACTCCGTCTCGCTTCCATGGACTATATAATAGAGAAGGTGTACCAACCGCGTAAACAGCCCAAAAAAGGACATTTTCGAAAGAGCCGGTGTTCCTGGCTACACTTGATTTAACCCAGTATATCGCTATGGAAGGGGGCCTATTCGCGCTTCTGCAGCTTCCTGAAGCCAACCCGCTGCTCATCCTCGGAATCCTCGTTTTCCACCACTATCCCGATGGACGCAAGGTGCTGCCTGAGGTGATCCATGGCCGAAGCCCCCGCATGGCTCCCTTTGGGCTTCGGGAGCTTGTTCTGGCAGACCAGGTACGTCTCGGAAGATGCGGTTCTGCTGGCTGTCGGTGCGAACCTGCCAACAGTGGAGAATCTCTGCTTCGCAGCATCTACCAAACCCTCGATCCCGGCCCCCTGGAATACCTTTGTCACGAAGCTCCCTCCTGGGGCCATTAGTTCGCACGCGACGTCCAGGGCCATGGTTGACAGCTCTAGCGAGATCGCCTGATCCGTGTCGTATCTTCCTGTTAGACGAGGCGAAATGTCACTTATCACAGCGTTCAGCTCCCTTTCCCGGAGGATTTCCCCAATCCTTTCGATTGTCTCCCCCTCGGTGATGTCCCCCACGATTACTTCAGCTCCCTCAACCGCCGAGGTCGCAAGTAGGTCAACTCCTATGACAAGGCCATCCCCCCCGACCTCCTCTACTGCCACCTGGGTCCACCCTCCAGGATGGCACCCTATGTCCAGCACTGCATCGCCGCGCCTCAGTAGCCTGAACTTCTCCTGAATCTGCTTGAGTTTGTACGCAGAGCGGGCCCTGTATCCCTTTGCACGGGCATCACGTCTCCACGGGTCGCGCTTGTTTTCCTGGTACCAGCGCTTGCTCATGCTCCTTCGCCGGGACATTGAGTTATGAATTGGGTCCAGAATCAAAGGCCAATCTCGCCAATGAGGGCCCTAGCAGTCCCCCTGACAGCCGTTTCGGACATCGCGGAAGGCTCAAACCCGGTTCGGAGGAGCTTGTCGACGTCCAGGTAGGTCTTAGGCACGTCCCCCGCCCACCCCCGTTCCCCTCCGGTGTACTCTATCGAAACTCCTTCCAAGCCGCTCTCTTCGATCACAATCTCGGCGATTCTGGAGACGGAGCAGGTATCCCCGGTTCCGAGGTTGTACAGGTTTGCTGCCCCTTCGTCTGTATCCATGATGTGCAGCATCGAGCGGACGCAGTCATTAGCGGACATGTACGACTTCTCTTGTTCCCCGTTCCCTAGGACCTCCAGCCTCGTGGCGTCCTGCTTTAGTTTGTGAATGAAGTCGAAAATGACACCATGAGTTCCCCTCGGGCCTACAATGTTCGCGAACCTGTGGATGTAGCCCTGTGCTCCGAAGGTACCGACCCATGAGGAGATCAGTGCCTCACTGGCAAGCTTAGAGGCCCCGTACAGTGAAATGGGCAGGATGGGACCGTAAGTCTCCGGTGTCGGCATCGATTCCGCCTCCCCGTATACAGCCGAGGACGAGGCGAAAGAGATTCTGCCCACCCCTGATTGCCTCATCGCCTCGAGGACGTTGTAAGTCGCAATTGTGCCCTGCTTCAAGTCCGTGTCAGTGATTTCCACGCCAAGTCTGATGTCTGGGTTTGCTGCCATGTGGTGTACTACTTCGACCCCTTTCATTGCCGCAATGACCGCATCCCTGTCAAGGAGGTCCCCCGTGACAACCTCCACTGCCCCGCTTCCCTCGTGGTGGGCCAGGAAGCTCGCCCTCCCACTGCTGAAGTTGTCAAGGACCCTAACCGACCCCCCTCTTTCGACTAGCGCGTCAACTAGGTGTGAGCCAATGAAACCAGCGCCTCCCGTGACCAGTTGCACGAATCTCTGGACCCAAGTGCCGGTCTTGAGGCCATCGGTATTACAACAAACTCCGCAAAGTGATAAGATGGGAGTAATCGTGCTAATTCCCCCGGCTCATGCGAACGCTTCATTTGGCCACCGCCGAGGCCCGCTTGCGTGACTCGTTCTGCAGGAGACCAACAGCAGGACGAGGAACTAATTTTCTGGACGTGGTTCTTCGAGGGTCTCGGGACGATAATCCGGCCATTTTCCAAGGCAAGGGAAGTCGTGATGACTGGGCCACTGGGAGGCTTCCTTGAGACTACCAAACAACTTTCAGACGACATTTCTGATGCATCCAGAATCTCAATTCAGAGAGCAGCGGAATTGACCTACAGCGCGATTCTGCGTACTCCCGGTGCATTGGTTCTGATTCTACTACTCAGTTCCGCCATCTTCCTTAGGGAAGCATGGGATTTCGAGCATCAGATCAATGGCGATGTGGAGATATACCTTCCCGACGGGGCCAACTCCACAGAGTTGCTAAACGAGGTCAGGGAGCAATGGTCCACCGACATCGTGATTCTCTACGTGCAGACCGATAACGCCGCGTCCGGAAACGAAAGAGGGATCGAGAACATCACTGATGTTGAGATTCTTACGCAGATTTCATGGATCGAGGGGGATGACAACAATTTCGGCAAAGGGCCACTGAAGGCCGGTCTCGATTACAACAAGGAGGATCGTGGGTCCCTAGCATGCTCGACACCGGATTCAGGATGTGATGGGGTTGTCTGGGTCCTCTCCCCAGCGCAGATTATCAAAGAGGCAAACTCGACGAACGACCGTTTCTCCTGTGCCGTAGAGAAGTACGGAATCCCTGGAAGCAGCGGTGGGTGCCCGGCGGCGTCATTGAATCCCAACGATGGCTACTCAGTACCTCAGGGCGACGGTGCACAGGAGAGGATTGACCGCTATGTGGAGAATGCGGATGAGCTCATGTCGAACTTCGTCAGGGACACCAATGGCGATGAAATTTGGGACACTGGGGTGGTAATAATGGGAATTTCATTCGACATGACGAACACCGACATTACTCCCCGGTACGACGAAAGGACCAGTAGTTACGTCAGGGATCACAAGGCGTATATTTCCGGAGATGGCAAGGGGAACAAGGAAGGGCACGTGCAGGGACTTCTGGATATAGCCACGGCTGCGGAATGCGAGATTTGCACGAGAACGTACTCCAACCAAGTTTCCACGATGGATGTCGAGAGGCTGGATGTCATCCCTGACAGGAGGGCCGTTACCGTAACAGGGCTCACTCCCGTTCTGCATGACGTATCGGACTCCATCTATGCCGAGCTTGTGGAGGTCATGCTGCCTATCAGCCTAGTTCTCGTGGCCCTCACTATGTTCATGCTCCATCGCAGCTTCAAGGTATTGTTGATATGCGGTTTGCCTATCGCAATGAGCCTCGCAATCACATTCGGTACCACTGTGATTTTCAACATCATGCTGACTCCCATGATAATTTCCGCCGGGCCGATTCTCGTAGGCCTGGGAGTCGACTATTCCCTCCATCTTACAAATCGGATCGAGGAGAACCGGAAGGAGATTCTGGAGAGGCGGCAGGCCGATGTCGGTACACGGAACTCCGAGGAAATCGACCCATTCGACCCTATGATTAGCCTTACTGCCACCGTTAGGTCAGCCATGACGACTGGAAACGCCATTTTCCTCTCCGCACTTACAACAATAATAGGCTTCAGCGTACTGATGTGGCCAGAACTTGTTCCTATCAGGCCTATGCGAACTGTGGGAGTCACCCTGCTACTCGGAATTGCCACAACCTTCTTCTTATCCATGCTAATGGTTCCTGCGCTAATCGAGCTACTCCGCTACAGGAAGGGAGAGGCTTCCGGCTTCATCAGGAGGGGTAATCTGGATGCATCAAGACGGAAGAGGATGCAGAATTCGAGGGCTAGAAATCAATCTCCCGGCAGTCAAGAAGAGCCAATCACGGCCAACGATGTTTTTGGCACAATTCTTGGGGTCAACAGCGTCCTATTCTTCCTCGCCGCAACAGCATCCATCTCCCTCCTGTTATCTCTGTTTACGTCCATCTCAGATAGCGGTGCAATAATCCTCGGCATCACCCTAGCAACCACTCTCACATTCTCCCTGATCGAGGGAGTCTGGGACTCAATAGGACGGGTTCCCCTGCAAGCCTGGATAGTGGTCCTGCTGATTTCTGGCTCCGTTACCGTGGTCGGGGCGATGTGGTTCAATGATCAGCTGGGCAAGGATATCACAGGGTCGTCCGACGAGGTTCCTCCTGGACTCGAGTCATACGAGACCCTGAGGGAATACAGCATTGTCTTCGAAGGGGGTCAGACGAACATGTTCATAGTTGACGCCACGGAGAGGGGCCCCCAAAACGGAACCGCCCCGATTCGTGATCTCCCGATACTCGATGCGATAGAGTACATGCAGGTAATGAAGATTGACAACGTAGCCAATACCACGACAATCAGCTTGGTGGACATCCTCAAGGCAGTGCACGTTGATGTCGAATTCGAGGGTCTCCAGATATACGATCAAAGCCTCTGGGATTTGGTCCATGATGAGTGCTGGGATGAGTCCACGAACCCGTTGAGGCCAGACTGCTGGGCCTACACGGTAAGTAGTAGGGAGGACATGATAAACATAGCATTCGACACCCTAAGTCCAGAAGTCAGGTCAATGCTGATGAACGCAGACCAGGGCCAGGGGGAGACAAAGACACTTGTGTATGTCAACCAGCCATACATTAACTTGGCAGTGGCCGGTGGATTGAGGGAAACGATAGACGAACATCTGACCGGCGAAGGCTGCTCCGGACCACTTGCGTGCTATTCAATGGGGATATCTGGAGTTGCAAACTCGCTTCTAACCGGGGGACTGCCTGTTTCCCTGGATATCAACGAGGGCATTCACGAGGCACAGTCAGAGACCACAATAGCTACGATGGTGATATTGCTTTTCGTGATGTCACTGCTGTTTAGGTCTCCAAGGCTAGCCTTTTTCACGATGACTGCAGTTGGCGTAGTTGTCCTTTGGCAGCCAATTCTGATGAAGTACGGCGAGGTGAACGTAAACGTCTTCACTGCTATGATAGGCACTCTTGTCTTTGGTATCGGGGTTGACGATTCCATCCATATTATTGACAGAATTAAGGAAGAGCACGAGTCCCCAGCAGGGATCCACACATCTGTTTCTAGGACGGGTCACACGATCTTCGAGACGACAGCAACCACCTGTGCCGGACTCTCTGCAGGGCTTTTCGTTTCCGTTCCCGGACTTCAGAACTTCTTCGTATTGATGATGCTCCTACTGGTCCTAGCACTGCTGGCAAGCTCGGTCCTCCTCCCATCAATGATTGTAGCCTACCATTCACTGTCTCATGCACTGAGGGGCAACATTGGGACTTGGCAGGACTATCGAGAGAGCGGTTCTCTGGGCGAATCGACGGTCATGGAAGCCGTAGTCTTCGACTGATAGGCAAGTGGCGAGGGTGCAGGGAGTAAGCCCCTTTCTGTTCACCTTTCGGTTGGTCGCATTCAACTATGCATCCTACCCGGCCCTGTCGATGCCATGCGGGCCTGCTTGGACTTGCTCCGGCGTGGTTGCTCGTTCCAGCCATGGTCAGGAAACCTCTCCCTTTCGGGTTCATCGTACTCCTGGCATGGTTCGTTTCTGCTGCATTGCCGGCCCTCCCGGACCTCCGCCTTGTGACGGAACGCCTGCATCATGGAGAGGGGACTTTCCTCAGTGTCGTACACTGTCAGCGACCCTCCTGCTCCCTCGTACAGGCCAATGCATCCTATCGGAAGAACCCACCGGATTCCTCAGGGCAACCATCATGCACGTCCTAATGCCCCCAAGTTCATGGCCAGCGTGGAGCGGCTTAAGGAGCGGGCGGGAATCGAGGCGTGCCATTTCGTTTCAGACGGCATGGCACTTGGGCTGGGCACTGGTTCAACCGTTCGCTACTCGATCATCGAGATTGCACGGATGATCGAACAGGATGGAATCGACGTCATAGGAGTTCCAACAAGTGAGGACACTAGGAAGCTCGCCGAGAAACTAGGCATCCCATTGCTCCCAATGGAGCAGGCGGGAACCCTGGATCTGACCATTGACGGAGCGGACGAGTTTGACAATAACTTCGATCTAATCAAGGGCGGCGGTGGGGCTCTGACGAGAGAGAAGATTGTCGCATTGGCATCAAAGTCAATGGTCGTCGTCGCCGACCAATCAAAGCAGGTCGAGACTCTAGGGGAGTTCGACCTACCAGTAGAGGTAGACCCAATGCAATGGGAGACAGTCCACAATGAGATATCTTCGTTATGTCCAGGGCCAGTGAGACTCCGTGGCGGCGAGCAGGAACCATTCGTTACAGATAACAAAGGGGTCATCCTCGATTGTGCATTCGGTCCAATCATTAGCAGCCCCCTGGCCCTTGAGAAGAGAATACGTGGCATTCCTGGAGTCGTCGAAGTGGGGTTATTCGTTGGAATCTGCGATGCGGTAGTTTTGGCATCCTCCGAGGGTGTCAGCACATTACTCAACCCCATAGGCCGACTATAGGCCTCCGTCGCGGTTAAAGGGAACCCGCCAATGCGAAGCCGGGTCTGTAGCTTAGTCAGGTAGAGCATCCGGCTCTTAACCGGACGGTCGCGGGTTCGAACCCCGTCAGACCCGCCATTTATTCCCCTAATCCAGTCTAGGATTCATAACCCATGGGCTTTCGAGGGAGGCGTGAGAAGCAATGAGCAAGCAGTATTGGATTGGCGACGTAAGGACCGGCTCTCACGACGGGAACGAGGTCGAGCTCAAGGGATGGGTGCATCGTACCCGTGGCTCTAACAAAATCCGTTTCCTAGTACTGCGAGACTCCACTGGAACGGTTCAGTGCGTATTGAAGAGGGACTCGCTAGGCGACGAGTGCTTCGATGCGTTCAGCAATGTACTAATCGAGTCCAGCGTGATTATCCGCGGTACCGTCGAGGCTACAGACAGAGAACACGGCCACGAGGTCCAGGTTAACCATGCTGAGATCGTAGGTCCTGTGAACCCCGAACGCCCCTTCCCAATCACTGAGTCGGCCATGGCCGACTCAGACGGTGGAGAAACCGAATTCCTTCTGGACAACCGGCACCTGTATCTGAGGACTAGTCGAATGACAACCATGCTAAAGCTCCGCAGCTCCGTTTTTGGAGCGATTCACTCTTACTTTCGAGATCGTGACTTCATCGAGTACCAGGCCCCAAACTTCGTTGCTGGAGCCGTGGAGGGCGGCAGTACTCTGTTCGAGGTGCCCTATTTCGGACGCAAGGCATTCCTGACTCAGTCGTGGCAACTCTACGCCGAGGCAGCAATGCCCGCACTTGAGAGGCTGTATACCATGGCACCCTCATTCCGTGCAGAGAAGAGCCGGACACGGAGACACCTGACGGAGTTCTGGCACGCAGAGATGGAAATTGCATGGGCATCGAATGACGAAGTGATGGAGCATGGGGAGGGAGTAGTCAGGCACATAGCTAAGACCTTACTAGAGGAGAGAACGGCAGAACTCGTCGAACTAGGTAGGGACACCGAACTAATTGCCCGATTTGCCGACTCCCCCTATCCCAGGATGAGGTACGATGAGGCCATAGAGAGACTTCAGTCCAAGGGAATCGATGTAGAGTGGGGGCAGGATCTGGACTACTCGAAGGAGAAGGTACTGACCGAAGACTTCGACATTCCACACTTCCTCACCCATTACCCAAGAATCGCCAAACCATTCTACCACCGACCCGATCCAGACGATACGAAGTATGTTCTCTGCCACGATCTCTTGGCTCCTGAGGGATATGGGGAGATTATCGGCGGCGGAGAGAGGACGTGGTCCGAATCGGAGATTCTCGAGCGTATAGACGAGGAGGGAACCCCGAGGGAGCCATACGAGTTCTACATCGACATCCGCAGGTACGGCGGCGTCCCCCATGGTGGATTTGGTTTGGGGGTCGATCGGGTTTGCACTTGGCTAGCCGGAGCCGATCATATCAGAGAGGCCATTCCATTCCCCAGAGACAGCAGAAGGGTCACGCCCTAGTTGGTTTCATATGGGCAGGGAATTGCCTGCGAGCATGGAAGAAGACACGAAGTCACTGGCATTCACCGCACTCCTCTCAACTCTGACAGCGAGCATGTGTTGCCTCCCATCAGTAGTTTGGGTTCTTTTCGCTGGTTCCTCGGCCATTGTGGCGGCCGACCAGCTTTCCAATGACCTCTACTTTTCTTGGGTCCGGTATGCCCTGTATGCCCTGGCCGCTTCTATGATGATGGTCGCCCTATTGGTTTACTTTAGGAACAGGGGGATTTGCTCCCTTGCAGACGCAAGGAAGGAAAGGAGACGTATTCTGAACACAACTCTGGCGTTATTCACAGTAACAATCGTTTCATACTTGATATGGAATTACGTAGTTCTGGAACTGGTGGGCATCTATTTGGGTCTGCCCTGGGAAAACTCTGCTTTCTGGAACGATTGAACTTTTATCGACGAATCCCTCTTACGAAGGGCTCACTTGGAGAAGATATGACGGGTGACTGGCGAGACTTGGACATTGCCAACCCGACCGAGGAGCACTCGATGCTCAGACAGATGGTTAGGGACTTCGTGACCCATGAGGTCGAGCCGCAGGCACTGGAGCATGACAGAGACGAGAGGTTCAACCTGGGGTTGTTCCGAAAGCTTGGAGAAATGGGCCTATTGGGGCTTACCGCCCCGGCAGACTTCGGGGGAGCCGAATTAGACGCCACCTCGGTAGCAATCGTGAACGAGGAGATTTCCTACTCAGATCCGGGTTTCTGCCTAGCATTCCTTGCGCATGATCAGCTCTTCATCAACAACCTTGCCCACAGTGGCTCGGATGAACAGAAGGCCAGGATTCTACCAAAAGTCTGCAGTGGCGAGTGGGTTGGATGCCTGGGGATGAGTGAACCGGACTATGGGACCGACGTCTTAGGGATGCAGACCACTGCGAAGCCAAATGACGATGGTTCCTGGGTCATCAATGGGCGGAAAATGTGGATTACTAATGGTATGCTGGACGAAGCAGGAACTCCTGCCGATGTTGTCTGGCTGTACGCACGAACCGGAACCGACGACAGGGGTAGAGCCCAACTCACCACTTTCTTGGTAGAGAATGGTATGGAGGGATTCTCCGCGGGCCAGAAGATTCACGACAAACTGGGAATGAGGGCCAGTACCACGTCCGAGCTAGTTTTCGAGGACTGCGTTGTACCGCCGGGCAGTGTCGTCGGCAATCCCGGCGAATCTATGATCCATCTGATGAGGAACCTGGAGCATGAGAGGCTCGGTCTAGCTGCAATGAGTGTCGGTATTGCTAGGAGGTGCCTCTCTGACATGAACAAGTACGCCAGCGAAAGGGAGGCCTTTGGTAGGCAGATAAGGGACTTTGGACAGATACAACGTCACATTGGCGAATCCTGGGCTGAGTATCGGGCGATGCGTGCCTACGTCTACGACACAGCCCGGCAGATTGACCTATCAGAGGCCGGTCACCGGCTCGATTCGGACGGGGTGAAACTGTTCGCCACCACCACTGCCAAGAACATCGCTGATCGGGCCATACAAGTCATGGGGGGATATGGATACGTAGGCGAGTACGTCGTAGAACGGTTGTGGCGTGATGCTAAGCTATTGGAGATCGGTGGTGGAACACTAGAGAGCCACCAGAAGAACATCACAAAGGACCTATCCCGTGATTCAACTGCCATCAACGAGTGACCTTCCTCACTTTTCGGTTGGTAGTCCCGCCCGGATTCGAACCAGGGTCCCCGGGACCAAAACCCGAGATGATGGACCACTACACTACGGGACTCCGTACATAGGCCAGTACACGGACTCTATCTATTTGACGGGACCAAGTGCCGCCAACATCAAGCCTATTGAGGGCGCCCGCATGATATGAGGGGAGATGTTTCATTTGTCGTCATTTTGATTCTAGTTGCGCCTTATGTGAGCTCTCAGACCGGATTCTCCGAAACCCAACACTCCCCCGATAATCCACAGCGGTTAGACAACCAATCTCCTCAGGGGGAGCCATGGATCGACGAAAGCCTAGTTCAGAGGGCTGAATCCGGCCAATCCAAAATCAGGGTTACGGTGATCACCAATTCCATGGACGAACTCGATGCATGGCAACACAAGCACGGGGCAATCGAGCGCCAGTCCCCTCCCAATCCCGGAGAATCAATGGTTCGCGGGAATACCCAATACGAAGACATCGACCACAGGACATTCTGGGTCAACTCATCCCTTCTTGACAAGGTCTCAGCAATCGCAGGAGTCCTTGCTATCATCGACGCAGAAAGGACTCCTGAACCATATGATACTGAACCCCTGGGCCTACCGCCCAATTACCCAGAAACAGTAAGAACGGGCGAGATTCACGGCGCCACCGAAGCTTGGGCCAGGGGATATACTGGAGAGGGGCTGGTCGTCGCCGTTGCAGACACGGGCGTCGATTTCGCCCATCCAGATCTCAATGGTACACAGGCTCGGGTTAGCATGCAAAACTCCTCCTATGAGGGCTGGCCCCTGATGTTCGATCACGATAGCATGTATGACTGGGTGGTGGAAGGAGGGGCATACCCCCAGGCAGACACTTGGTACGCCAATACCTCTTTGATTGACTTTGACAATGACAGCGATGGACATCTCGATGAAACTGGATACAACATTACCGGAATAAACGGATCTCTATCCGGGGAATACCACCTAGGGGAGCATCCCGACCCCAGACTAAGGGACAAGGTCGGTGGCGACGTCCCAATTCTTGTCGTCGATGACGTAATCCCCGGTCAATACTGGACTGTCTGGCCAGATGTCGACAGGGATGGTTGGTTTGGGAATGAGACCCCCATGAGGCCCGGAGAGGAGACATCGGGGAGAGACGTAGACGATGATGGGCTATGGGACATCTCAGCAGGTCTTGTTTACTGGGTCTCAGATGGCTCCAATGGGGTTCCATATGGGTCAACCTATGCATCAAGGCATGGATATCACGACAGAGTCCCCGGGCCCGGAAACCTAACTCTGTTCATGCTTGAGTCGGGCAGTCACGGAACCCTCTGTGCCAGCGCCATTGCTGCTCAGGGTAGGGTTGACGGGGGGAGAGTCTTGGGAATGGCCCCCAACTCGACAATCTCATCAATCGGAAACCACTATTCCGGGGGGCACGCTCTCGATGCGTGGCGTTTCATCGCCGAGGGGTATGATGGGGACCCAAGCACCCCAGACCAACCTAACATCGGATCATTCTCCTTTGGCTACTCTTCCGTGGACGACTCTGGTTCCGATGCATATTCCCTATATCTCGATTGGCTAACTAGGGTATACAACTCCAATGCATCTTACGCTGTGGCCATAGGGAATGGCGGCCATGGTTTTGGCACTACCAAGGTCCCCGGCGCAGCCCACGGGATTTTCTCCGTCGGGGCATTCAGCAGCCGCTCCTCGGACTCATGGGGTCAGAGTGCACCTTGGTCCAACAGAGGGCCAAACGTGGTCGGGCGAATGGATCCCGATGTTGTATCAGTCGGATGGTCGGCGACAGGAGACATGCCACTGAACAGCTACTCAACTGCGAACGATGCATGGGCTACTTGGGGCGGAACCAGCCTAGCAACGCCTGTGGTCGCAGGTTTGCTTGCATTGGTTGAGGAGGCATGGCTGGAAAACCTGAATCACCACCCCGACTCCCAGTCATTGAGGGACTTCGTTCTATCGACCTCAGACGATAGGGGCTACGAGCCCTTCGTCCAGGGTGGTGGGTGGATGAATGCCTCCCGTGCAATCGCCACATTGGAGGGGGACAATGGCACGTGGTCCCTTTCCCCGGCACAGTGGAACACTGGCACATTCCACGGACAGCACAGGGATGCCAACATCAACTCAATCCTTCCTGGCCAATCCCAGTCTTTCAATCTGACATTCGATAACCCCAGCCCCTCCGAACTGACACTCAACCTTACTCCTACTGCCTTCGGGCCCCTGCAGCACACGGTGCTGGTTTGGAACAGCACCGGAAACGGCAGCACCAATGGCGAGAACGACACATGGGATGGATACCAAGGAGACCGGCCCGACTTGCTATTGCCTCTGCATATCACCAGCGAGCAGGAACACCACCTTCCTCCTGAAACAGTGCAACTCAGAGCCCGAGCAACAATTCAGTACGAAGCCTTCGACCATGACCTGGACAGGTCTTCGATGGAGCGAGTATACCTGCAGGTATACAGGTGGTCGGACTTAGACGGTGATGGCATCTATCACAATGACTCGGACTCGGACGGGATGGTCGATGAGTCAGAGTGGAACGAATCCGACGAGCTTGAGGAGGTGACTTACTGGTGGAGCCATGGTCCCCAGGCCGAGGTCCGGGTCGGGCTCCCCTTCGAAGACTCCCGAGATGGCCTATTGCTGGGTGTTTGGAGGTACGACGATTCGCCGTCGGGCTTGGATACGGTAAGGATAGAGATAGACTGGACAGCGTTCGGGGTGATGGATGACCCATGGATTTCGACCTCCCAGTCCATTACAGTTCCACCTCATTCTTCCTCAGATGCCCCGGTGTCGATTTCAGTACCAAATGATGCCGACCCAGGCCTGCACCAGCACGGCATCAGAGTGGACTCCTGTGATTCGCCCGGGCCATCCAATTCCTCCGTTCCCGAGAATCCTGGTTGCAGGTCATGGACGATGCCAGTAGTTTCCAACGTACCTTGGCAAGGACCCTTCACAATGAATGCAAAGGAACTGGATGGCAATGTTTCCAACCAGACCCTGTACTCCGAGTCATGGATCAGTGGAGCCATGCGATGGTCTTGGCGGCCAGAGAGCGGAGACTGGCGGTTCCTAACCGTTGAGTGGCCCGAAGATCTGGGAAGCCAGGGGGCTATCATCCTGGATGTAGACTGGGACGATAACCTCTACACCGACATCGACGTACTTTGGCTAACAGAAACGACACATGGCTACGCTCATGATGATCCCGGTGCATATGGGCCCAGCACGTTCTTCATTGAAGAAAGATCAACCAACAATCACGCCACCAGCGGCCAACACAACTGGGGGACATTCACAGGAACCTCAAGGGAGACCTTCGTAGTCCCACCAACTGCGGGGACTCACCAGATGGTCCTGCATACTGCTCTACATGGCGTACAAACAAACGACAACCCATTGAACATCTCAGTAGGCTACTTGGCAGCCGAATCCTCGGGTTTCACCAAGTCAGTGACGGACTGGTCGGAAGCCAATGGGACCGAACTATCCCGAATAGTATCCACTATGCCCCTTCCAGTCAGATCAGTGGAATCATATGGCTGGGTCCAGCCGATATTCCTGGATAACCAAACCGCCCTCCAAGACGACTCTGGTGACAAGATGTCTGCATCTTGGTGGCACAACCTCACCATAGAGGACGCCTCTGAGCTGAGCATTTCCATGGACTCGTACGTCGACGCAGACTTGGACCTGTATCTCTTCCGCGATGATGACGGGGATGGCAACTTCACATCCGGAGAAGAGGTCAGTAGATCGTGGAGCGGGACCTCTTCTGAGTCTATTTCTGTTTCCAATCCCGCAGACGGCGAATACTCTGTAGCTGTTCACGGATGGTCAGTGGACGGAAACTCAGCAGGATTCTGGATAGACATCGAGGTGTTATCAGGGGACTCCCTATCAGTGACTGGATTCGAGGAATTCAATCAATCCCAAATCTCAGCAGAGTGGCCATCTGGTTCTGAGGCTCTGGGCGGTCTGGTACCCAGTGGTGCAGTGGAGCTGAACCTCTCTCTCGAAAAACCACCCGAGGAAGGGGTTTGGGTCGGTTTCATAGATCTCGAATTAGAAGGGGGGGCAGTAATCCGACTCCCATACGAATACGACCTAATCGAGCTAGACCCAGAGATATCATTCTCATTCCCGGAAAACCTCACCGAGACTAACTCCCAAATCCCCCTCAACCTCCATGCGAGTGACATCGGGATTGGCTTCCCCCTGTCTGCTCTATCTTGGCTGGGCCCAGCCAACAACTCGACATTCCAGATCGACTCTGTTTGGGCGACAGACACAAATGGGAACAAAATCAACCTGACGTCCTCTTGGAACGCCATCAACAACGAATCGGCAGCCATCTTGCTAAGGGAGGCATGGGTGAACTCGACTCTCCTGCCAATCGAGCAGAGATCTGACTTCCACGTCTCAGTAACCGATGCCTCTGGAAGGTACTCAGATGACTTCCTTTCAGTAACCTACGACACAACTTCCCCATCGCTGTTGGTCAACGGCGTCCCCTGGATTAGCAACTCGCAGGAAATCAACCTCACGATTCAGACCGAACCGGGCTCGAGGGTAACCATCGACGGCCTGGAAATCAACCTCAACAAGAGTGGGATAGCCAACCACTCAATTCAGCTAGAGAAGTCACAGTCGGGCTATCATCCCGAACAGCCCGGTGACGGGGTATTCTACTACCACGGGGAAGATAACGTATTCACGATCAATTCATCAGATCCAGCGGGAAACACCGCCTCATCTTCATTCCAGGTCGTTTTCGATCCCGATGCGCCATCCGATGTCGTGCTACTATCTGTGATTGACCAGGCTGGATTCACCTACTCGTCGGCGGACATCCTCCATCCAGCAAACATCTCTGACGGAGAGATGCTCGTCGAGATACCCGTTGACGTCAAGGATTGGTGCATCACAGTCCATAGCAACGATTCTGCAGATCAATTCATCGAATGCAGCGTCTCCGAGACAAGCCCCGCAATCCTCAATCAAAGCACCGGCTATCCCATGCAGGGGATTTCAGACTATCCTGACACAACAAACTCCGCGATCGAGCTGGATTTCTCCGGGCTCAGGGATGGAAACTACACCTCAGACCTACAATTGACCGATTGGGCGGGCAACTCCCACGTCGAGTCATGGCCCCTCATCCTTGATCGCACCCCACCACTCGTCTCATGGGCGCTCTCCCCTTCGCAGGGAAGCGTTCTGGAAGACCACCGTCAGAACATGTCTTGGTGGTCAACGGAGGAAGTGCATGTCATATTGCTCGTAAACGGAGAAGCACTCCCTGAATCATTAGGCTCCTCGGGATCCCGCCAAATCGAACTCAATTTCACTGGCACGCAAGAGTTCTGCCTCAAAGCGGTCGACCTGACCTACCACCAGGAAAACAGCAATAGATTCGGCGAGTGCAGGACCATGGAGGTCCCGGAGAGCACCTACGATACAGGGGTCATCGACGGAAACGTCGAACTCGTCTCACTCGAAAGCATAGAGGTGGTTATTGAGAGGCACGAGTCTCAGAGCATCAGGTGGTACAGGGCGGGCGCAGGAGTAGCCAACGTAATCGAACCAGGGAACAGCACCGTTACAATTGTCCTGGACCTGATCGAGGGGGCGAACCAATTCATTGTAGAGGTAGATTCGCTGGACACCACCGACACCTACGAAATCTCCCTCGAGAGGGACACCATACCCCCTGTGTTGGAGTTCTACGAGGAGAAATACAGAGAGGCCCCGCTTACCGATATCAGACAGGTTTCCGGTCTGTGTGAGCCTGGACTACTGGTGAACCTGCAGAGCCCCACCGATTCCAGAGACCTCATTTGCCCGGTTTCAGGGCAGTTCACCATCAACATCTCCGTCCCCAAGGAGCCCGGGTCCCACGTGGTCGAAGGAACCAGCATCGACCCGGCAAAGAACCTCCAGACGCACTCAATTGACGTGCTCAAGCAGGACTGGTCCGAATGGGCCATTGAAGATGCCCGTGACTCGGGTCCGATGCTATGGTGGTTGTTGGCGGCCGGCATCGCATCCTCTTCGACCCTCCTGCTCGTGACCCTGAGGGCGATACGAACGCGCAATGGGCGTCAGGCTGACTGACCAATCCCAAAACTCATTTCCAACCCATCTCTGGGTGACCCATGGAGATTTCCACGATTGGTGTGGTTGGCTCGGGGCAGATGGGCAATGGAATCGCCCAGGTCGCTGCCTGCAGCGGATTCCAGGTCATCATGGTCGACATAGAGCAGAGCTATCTGGAAAGGGGCATGAATGCAATTCGCGACTCCCTGGAAAGGCTGGTCAGGAAGGACCGGATGACAGGGGAACAGTCCACCGAGGCTATGTCGCTAATTAGCACCGGAATCGGACTAGCCAACCTCTCAGACTGCGACCTGGTCATCGAGGCAATACCGGAGATCCCTGAACTCAAGTTCTCGACATTCTCGGAACTCGACTCTACCTGCAAGTCCGATGCGATACTCGCAAGCAACACTTCGAGCATCTCGATCAGCGAGATCGCAAGCCACACATCCAGGCCAGAGAGGGTAATCGGCATGCACTTCATGAACCCGGTCCCCATAATGAAGCTGATAGAGGTCATTAACGGCCCAGACACGTCTTCAGAAGTGACATCGGCAGTGCTCTCTGCATCCGAGAGGATGGGCAAAACCCCCCTCACTTGCATGGACTCTCCAGGTTTCGTTAGTAACCGGATTTTGTGCCCCATGATCAACGAGGCCATCCTGACTTTGGAAGAGGGCGTTGCTGAACCAGCCGCCATAGACGGAATCATGAAGCTGGGTATGAATCACCCAATCGGGCCATTGGCTCTGGCCGACCTGATTGGTCTCGACACCGTCCTACACATCATGGGAGTTCTGTACGAGGGATTCATGGACGAGAAGTACGCACCGGCTCAATTGCTCAAAGACATGGTCGAGCAGGGCAAACTTGGCCGAAAGTCGGGCTCGGGTTTCTACGACTATTAACCGTCGCACTCGCGCGCGGTGCATTTTCCACACCGTTTTTCACTAACCTTCAAGTCATGCTTACGTGCGGATGTAATACAATGGCACGCGAAAGCGGGGCGAGATTTGTTGTTGCTATATTGGTACTGAGCCTCCTAGCTACACCATCACTGGCAGACGATGACGCAGGGACGGGCGGCGATGCCGGGGATTCCAGCGCCGCTGCTACTCCACTGGGCGCAACAAACGCAACATACTACGGAAACCTCACCAGCAGTGACGAGGACTGGTACTCCATACAAATGCCAAACGGAACCGCCTTGGCAGCGAGCCTATACGGATACAGCACCTCAAACGACTTCGACCTGTACCTCTATGACTCCTCAGGAGCATCCATAGACTACTCTTGGTACGCCGACCCGAACGAGGAAGTAACCTCGAACGGCACCAGCATCGGTGGGACCACGGTCAGACTGTGGGTTGACGCTTTCTCCGGCTCCGGGGGATACACCCTGGAGATTTGGATTTTCACGGAGCCCCAGGGCCCCCCCCAGGACGATGCAGGCACCGGAGGGGATGCCGGGGACTCATCATCAACTGCCACTTACCTGAGTAGCTCGAATCAAACAGTGTCCGGGTGGATCTCTGAGACATGGGACAATCAGGACTGGTACAATATTTCGATACCGGCGGGACATGGGATTTACGCATCGATGACCTTCCCCAACGGCACCTCCTCCAATACGCAGCTCGCCCTCATCGAGTCTTCAGCAACATTCTACATCAACAGCGACTACTCTGCACCATACGGGGTTACCAGCAATGGGACCAACGTAGCGGGAGACAGCGTCTTCATTCGAATCATCACCCCCTCCCCTGGCTCTTCAACCGGCGACGAGGGCTACTACAACCTGACCATCTCGCTCTTCTCCACTTCCGGACAGCCGGGCTCATCACAGAACGACGCCAACTCCGGTGGGGATGCCGGCGACACCCTTGCATCGGCACTGGCCATCAACATGACGGGAAACCAATCCACCTTCTCGGGCTGGGTCGACGAGAGCTGGGACTCGACGGACTACTACTCAGTGGATATCCCTGCCAACTGGACTACCTGGGCATCGCTGTCATGGGGGAACTCCTCGGCCGACCTCGACCTGTACCTGTACTCATCGACGGGCAGCACCATAGACAGCGGCGCTGGCTTTGACAATCCCGAGATGGCATCCGGGAACTCCTCCTCGGTCGGAGGAACCACCGTATACTATCGCGTGTACACCTACTCTGGTTACGACGTCTACTACAACCTGACCATAAGCCTAGCCAACCTATCAAACACCCCCGCTTACAACCAGAACGACGCCAACTCCGGCGGGGATGCCGGAGACGACTTCTCCGATGCATTGAATCTGACGGGTAATGGCACCTACTTCGGATGGATTTCAGACACCTCTGACAACAACGACGTATACGCAGTCCAAATCCCGTCGGGTCACGCGATAGAGGCGTCCCTTTCGTGGAACAACTCGAACAACGACTTCGACCTAGCGCTCTATGACTCCGGTCAGGCACAGATAGACTCCAGCCTGAGCAACAACCCAGAGATGGTCCAAAGCGGAACCACCGATGTCAGCAACACGACAGTCTACGTCTTGGTCCAGTCAACCTCCGGCTGGTGGAGTAACGGGGGAGAGGGCGACTACATCCTGAACATTTCACTGGTAAACCAGTCCCAAGTACCGGGATTGAACCAGGATGACGCCTACTCGGGTGGCGACGCCGGCGACTCCCTCGCCGAAGCGACCCCGATCAATGCAAACCCCGTCTTCTCCATCTGGCCCGGCTATGCGGACTCAAACGACGACACGTACGACTACTACTTCGTCAACGTGCCCGTCGACCACGGTATTACCGTAGAATTGAGTCCCGGATACACCGCAGACACTTGGTACATCCTATCCCTCCTCGACAACACCAACAACGTTGTGGACTCCGATTACTACTCCGATCCCCAATCCGTCTCCGTCAACGGCACAGGCACTTACCTGGGTGGCTCGGACGCTTACATCGAAGTCTTGGCTTATTCCGGCGATGGGAGCTACAACCTGTCAGTCTGGATATTCTCCCTCGATGCAGATGGCGACGGCTACTATGACGAGGACGAGTACTCCTGCGGGTCCGATCCATTCGACAATTCCAGCATCCCCTCAGACATCGATGCTGACGGACTGTGTGATGGCCTAGACGAGGACATGGATGGGGATGGCGTCGACAACGCAAACGACACATTCCCCGAGGATGGGACCGAGACCAATGACAACGACAACGACGGCACAGGCGACAACGCAGACCCCGACGACGACAACGATGGCTGGGGGGACTACGACGAGTTTACCTGCGAAACCGACCCAAACGACTCGGGCTCCGTTCCAAGTGACCTAGATGCCGACGGACTGTGCGACCTCGTCGATTCCGATATCGATGGGGACGGCTACGACAACCCCGAGGATTCGTTCGACGAGGACCCACTCGAGTGGAACGACACGGACGACGACGGAATCGGCGACAACTCAGACGACGACGATGACGGCGACGGCTTCTACGACGGCGTCGAGGAGGACTGCCTCTCCGACCCGATGAACCCCTCATCCACACCCCCCGACACCGACTCGGACGGGGTGTGCGATGAGCTCGACGACGATGTGGATGGGGACGGGACAACAAACGACCTCGACTCATCGCCGTTCGACCCCACCGAGGACACGGACACCGACGGCGACGGTATAGGCGACAACGCAGACCCCGACGACGACAACGATGGCTACCAAGACGAGTTCGATGCCTTCCCCCTAGAAGTAAGCGAGTGGGCGGACAACGACAACGACGGCACCGGTAACAACGCAGACCCCGACGACGACAACGATGGATGGCTAGACTCCGAAGAGGAAGACTGCAACACGAACTCGTTCTCAACCTCCTCAATCCCCACGGACTCCGACGGCGACCACATTTGCGACCTGGTTGATCCCGACGACGACAACGATGGATGGGACGATACCATGGACTCGTTCCAGTTCGACCCCAACGAGTGGGACGACCTGGATGCGGACGGCAAGGGGTCAAACATCGCAGACGACGATGACGACGGTGACGGGTGGGACGATCTCGAAGAGCTAAGCATCTGCGGGACCGACCCCAGGGACCAGTTCTCCGTGCCCAACGACTTCGACGGGGATCACATATGCGACAACGAGGACGACGACGACGACAACGACGGCGTTCCCGATGTAGACGACCCCTTTCCCCATGACCCGAACGAGAGCAAGGACACCGACGGCGATGGCATCGGTGACAACGGAGATTCTGACGACGACAACGACGGATGGGCAGACGCCACCGAGGTAGTCTGCGAGACCCCAATTCTGGACGGCTCCGAATTCCCAGACGACACCGACGGTGACGGGACATGCGACCTGATAGACCCGGACGACGACAATGACGGCATTATCGACCTGGATGACGCATTCCCATTCGACGCGAACGAGTGGGTGGATAGGAACGGGGATGGGTTCGGGGACAATGGAAAGCCACTGACGACCATGGACCACATGAGGCTAAACCCCGAGATCACGATAGTGGCAATAGGGACGGTGTCTGCATTTGCTTCTGCTGCCGTGGCATTCGCCGTGGGAAGCAAGAAGCGACGCAAGTGGGAGTATATCGAAGGCCATTCAGAGCCAGAGTTCGAGGACGAGTACTACGAAGATTGGTCAGAAGAATACTGATGGTGCATTTTTTGCACTTCCTGCAAAATATTTACTTAATATTCGTGATTTTGCACTTCTCTAAAATTTCCGTTTTATTACAATAATATCTAACAAAAAATACATAATTCAGAATATATTTCCTATTTATGTAATAATCTATGCAAAAATTACCTAAATAATGCATTATAGGAAGAATGAGCATTCTGAGAGAGGTTTATAGCAAATATAAGTCCTCATCGTCAACAAGTGACGCCCATGAATGACAACGCAACACTATCAGTAAATCTGACAATGCTAATGATAGTCTCGGTTTGCCTGCCGATGATGGGGGCCTTCGACGCCCCTGCCGAGCTCGAGATCGAGCCGGCTCGCAGCGAGACACCGCCAAGCCCGTGCCTGGGGTACGACGCTTGCCGCGGTTCGGACGCCGGCGGCGATAGCGCCTCGGCCATGAACCTGACCGACGACTTCGCCTTCAACGGCGAAGAGGTCAACTCCTACTACGGGGCGATGAACGCCACGGCGTACGCGAGCCCCGGAGGGGCCGAGCACAACGACGTGTACATGATCGACATGCAGCCCGGCTACGGGTTCACCGTCGAGGTAAACTGGAACCTCTCGGCACAGCCTTCGACCACGGCCTATTACGTCGGCATCGGTCCTGCCGATGGCAGCATGAGCTGGATAGCATGGGGCGGCTCGGGCTCATGGGGGAGGTGCTACAGCTCCGCCACGGCGCACATAGGTATGTCCTCTGACGGGGATCAGTCTTTCTGCGACGGATACACCTACGTCTACGACGGGAACTTCCCCATAGACATAATGGGCGAATCCGTGCTAGCATGGGTTTACTGCGGAAACTGCTACACATACGCACTACAGGACTACCAGATGAACATCACAATCTGGCCATCTGACGGAGGAATCAAGGGCGACACAGAGACTCCTCAGTACAGCCAGCTTCTCAACATGCCAGACGATCCGGCCTCATGGAGCTACCAATCTGGAACATTCGATCTAGACGGGTCCCAGGCCGCAGACTTGGTCATCACCTCGTGCGACATCTGGTGCACATCCGAGTCCACCGTCGAGGTAACCAAGCCGGACGGGACTTCTGACAACTTCAACCTGCAGAACGGCCAAACCGGTGCCGTTGCCACCTACACAGACGCGGGAACCTACACGGTGGAGAAGCACGACACCTTCGGAGACGGGGGATTCGGACTCACCGTCGGTTGGCTGCTGGGCAACTTCAGCGGGCTGCTCACTGTTGACGACTTCAACTTCGAAGACGGGGCCTCGGGATACGTAGACCAGTCAGACACCTCTGACGTCTACGCGTTATACCTCCCGGAGAACTTCTTCGCGAACCTGACACTCTCCTGGGAGTCCAGCGCCGATCTTGACCTCCAGGTGTACTCGGACTACGACATCGCCACCGGCCTGTCGGGAATGTTCGCGTACTCATGGTTCGACCAACCCGAGTATCTCGACCTAGGACAGCTAGGTGACGCTACCACCGTCTTCGTGGAGATCGTGCATTACGGCGGACCGGCTGCAGGTTACATCCTAGAACTGCAGACTCAGCCAGGAGCGCCCCCGCCCTGCTTCTTCCAGAACGACGCCGGTGGCGGAGCTGACGCCGCCGATGGCTCCTTCTCACCCGACGAAGCCCCGATCGACGTCACAGGCCACATGGGCGCTGACGGTCACGGCGCATTCACTGGGATGGCATGCTTTGGATTCGACACCGAGGACTGGTACCAGGTCACTGTACCCGCCTACCACGGAATGTGGGCGATGCTGGAATGGCCCGAGGGGATAGACAGCAACTTCAACGACACCATCGAGATATCGGGAGACATCGGCTTCGACCAGTACATGCTGACCCCAACGGGAGCACAGTACTTCGTGAGCTCCTCCTACGGGTTCCACCCGCAGGCCGTTGCCACCAACGAGTCTTACAACTGGAACAACTACCTCGACCAGGACTCTGTCGTCTACCTCCGGTTGCTTGTGAACGACATGACCCCGGACTACGAGAGCAACTACACCGTGAAGTTCTCGGTCTACAATGCCACAGTGGAGCCATGGGAGAGCATCAACCAGAACGACGCTATGATGGGCATCGACGCTGGCGACGGGTACTTGGAGCCGATTAACATAACCACCATGAACCAGACCTTCGACGGCTACGGCCACGACAGCTGGGACATGTACGACTTCTACAAGGTGTACATGCCCCCCAACTACGCGATGGAGGTATGCACGTCTTTCCCAGCTCAGAACGACGTCGACCTGAACCTCTTCACCCTGCACCCCGTGTACGGGTACATGGTGTTCGTCGACAATTCGTTCATGGACAACCCTGAGTGCGCCTACTCACAGTACGACGATGCGAACCAGGACATCTACATCAGGATCGACACGGATCGCGGCAGCGGGCCATACTCCGTATCGATCGGAATGCTGACGCCAGGGCTCGCCCCTGGTGACGCGCAGGACGACTGCGGCACGGGCCTCGATGCTAACGAGGCCTACTGGACCATGGGCTACTCCTCTTACTTCTTCGTGAACGAGAGCGACCAGGCCGACCTGAACCCGTACGACGCCAACGGCACCACCAGGAACTACTGGGCCGGAGGGGTATGCACGGGATGGATGGACGGGTCATGGGACCCCGAGGACGTCGTCGACATCGCAGTGCCCAACGGGCACTACGCATCGATCAACACAACGATCGTAGACGAGAACCCGAATTCTTTCTGGGAGGTCTACATCATCATGAGCCCGACCCAGCACCAGCCCGCGAGCGCATCCAACGGATACTACTTCGCGGGACCACAGTGCACCGGGTTCCCAAACCCTGCCGACGGCACCTTCGAATGCGAGCAGCAATCGGGCCTGTGGCCCGTCGGCCAGAACACGATCAACGGCAACCCCGGTTGGATTACGATGTTCATGAGGGCCTTTAGCTCCCAGAACGCGAGCTGGTCCTTGGACATCAACTTCCTGCCCCTGTCAGGCCTTGAGGGTGGCACGCAGAACGACGCCAACTCCGGACTAGACGCCGGCTCGACGGTTTGGACGACTGTCCACGCCAACGACTTCATGAACCAGACCCAGACGGAGCACCTGAACAACACCAGCGTGCTCTCCTTCATGGGCTGGAGCCACGGCGGGATCGACGACACCGACAGGTACACCTTCGAGGTTCCCATCAACCACGGCGTACTCTACGAGATGGAGTGCTACGACTGCGACGGATACATGATCATGGACATCTACGACGCGGCCGGCCTGTACGTCGGATACGCAGGAGCCACGTTCGGAGGATACCTGTCCTTCAACACGAGCTCCTACGTGACGAGCTTCCCGAGCACCCTCGGGGTCGGAATCAGGAACTGGTTCGGATACGACGACGATGGCGATACCTACTACGTCAACCTGACCTTCTTCAGCCTCGACGCCGATGGCGATGGATGGCTGGACCAGGACGAGTACGACTGCGGAACTGATCCGAACGACGCCAACAGCACCCCTAACGACATGGACGGCGACGGAATATGTGACGTCAATGACGAGGACATCGACGGCGACGGGGTCGGCAACGACCTCGACGAGATGCCGATGGACGACAACGGGACAGCGGACATGGACGGCGACGGCATAGAGGATGCTTTGGATGCCGACCGTGACGGCGACGGCTGGGACAACATCGCAGAGCAGATTTGCCTCGGTACAGCCAGCCTGGCCGACTACGACGCCAACGTCACGCCCTCGGACTACGACAACGACACCTTCTGCGACATAGTCGCCGAGTCCGAAGTCGACCACTCGCTAGCGTACCTCTACTTGGACATGGACGGAGACGACGACGGCACAAACGACGAGGACGACGCATTCGACTTCGACGAGTGCGCTGACACGGACACGGACCACGACGAAAAGCCGGACACGATAGTGGCCGGTTGCACGACAACGCTGATCGAGGACGACGACGACGACGGCGACGGCCACCTGGACACCTACGAGATCGACTGCGGCAGCAACCCCACAGAGATAACAGACATGCCGCAAGACAGCACCACGGCAGAGCAATCGTCACTGAGTGGAAACTCGAACGGGCTGTGCGACGCACTTGACCCGGACGACGACAACGACGGCGTCGACGACGTCGACGACCACTGGCCGTACGACCACACCGAGTCGTCCGACGCGGACAGCGACGGACAAGGCGACAACCGCGACATGGACGACGACAACGACGGATACTGGGACTCCTGCGAGGATGCCGATTGGCTAGCAGCCCAGGGGGCCGCAGTGGTCGAGGGAGTGAACTACTTCGCCGACCAGGACAACGGAGTCTCTAGCACCTGCCCTGCGTTCACCGACGCGTTCCCGCTCGACGGGACGGAGTGGGCCGACACGGACGGCGACGGAGTCGGCGACAACGCCGACCTCGACGACGACGGCGACGGATGGCTGGACACGGACGAGGATGCCTGTGGCACCGACTCCCTAGCCGCAGCATCCGTTCCCTTGGACTCAGACGGCGACGGTGATTGCGACATAGTGGACACCGACGACGACGGCGATGGTATCGCCGACCTGGATGACGCGTTCCCGCTGGATCAGGCGGAGACGCTGGACACCGACGGTGACGGGACCGGAGACCTCTCCGACGCCGATGACGACAACGACGGCTGGGGCGACGGACAGGAAGCAGACTGCCTGACCGACCCGCTCGACTCCTTCGACGTGCCGACCGACAACGACGGGGACAACATCTGCGACCTCAACGACGACGACGACGACGCAGACGGCATCTTCGACGACTACGACGCCTTCCCGTACAACCCGCTGGAGACAGAGGACACGGACGGCGACGGGATCGGCGACAACGGCGACAACGACGACGACGGCGATGGATGGCTCGACTTCGAGGAGGTTTCGTGCGCAGCCGCGGGCGGAACCGGTGACAAGGACGAGTCCACCGAGACGCCAAGCGACGCGGACGGTGACGGAATCTGCGATGCGGTGGACATCGACGACGACAACGACGGTCACCCGGATCCTGACTGCGTCGGCAGTGCATCCACGCTGACCTACGTCGACTGCGCAGTCGGTGACGAGGACCGCTTCCCGCGAGACTCCACCGAGTGGTACGACGCCAACAACGACCAGCAGGGCGACAACGCCAACCCAGTCACACTGATAGACAACATCGAGGGCGAGCCAGGCCCATACCTGGCCATAGTCGCCGTAATAGGGGCCCTAGGATACGGCCTGCTACAGATGTCCCAGAGGGCCGGATCCGGCACTGAGGACGAGGCGGAGGACTATACAGAGGACTTCGAGGACTTCGACTTCGAGGACGATGAAATCGAAGAAGACGATGACGACGAGAAGGAGGACTGATAGTATGAGTAGAAACATTGCACAAACAGCCAGAACCCTTCTGATGGTCACGGTAATGATAGCATCAGCTCTCATGCCGATGGTCCCAGAGGCGGCGGAACTACGAGATAACGCAAATGCGATGCGCACGGCGGTAACGACCGACGTGAACGCACTCGTCATAGACGAGGGTGACTGGGGAATGTACGAAGTGACCCTAGATCATGCGCCCCAGGGCGTCCTAGTGGTCACTCCCAGCTCCGACAACGCCGCAGTGACGGTGGATCCTGCCTACCTGAAGTTCACCAAGGTGAACTGGGACACGCCCCAGTACGTCTACGTAGACGTAGATGGGGAGGATGATGACGGTGCGGATACCACGGCCACCATCAGCCACACGCTTGGCGGAACCGACACGAACTTCGTCGGCGCGGCAGTAGCCGACGTTTCGATATCCGGAGTCGATCATGACACAGACACGGACGGCGATGGGCTGCACGACGGTATCGACGACGACGACGACGACGACGGAGTAGACGACGCCAACGAGGAGGCGGGCTGCGAGCTCGTCGAGGACTGCGACGGTGACGGAGAAAACGACGACACCGACGCCTTCCCCCTCGACAACACCGAGGACACCGACACCGACGGTGACGGGACAGGCGACAACTCCGACG
>Ga0208522_1000184_pt1 | contig 41957 bp, 44 predicted proteins | sample ETNtaG_25_FD_185763 | JGI IMG/M metagenome (GOLD analysis project Ga0208522, IMG submission 185763) | Marine microbial and viral communities from oxygen minimum zone, Eastern Pacific Ocean - ETNP201302SV86 (SPAdes) (version 2) | ecosystem: Environmental > Aquatic > Marine > Oceanic ... | reverse complement strand
AGTGTACTTGCTTTCATGGTAATTCCTAATCTATCAAGAATTTCTGGAGTCTCAGCCACAATATCATCTACAACTATCTCTATCCATGTGAGATTACCCGAAGAAACTATTTTTGCAGCTTCTTCTATATTGACACTCTCTTTCTTGAATGGAACTCCTTGTTCCTCAATACCTGCAATACTTACTGTCTTTAACATGGCAATTGGACTGATCTCACCAATATACACTTTTTTGCAGAATTACACAAATGTTATACTAAGATTTTTTTTGTTTCTTGTTCTTGTTTTGTGCTCGGCGAATCATAAGTGATAAAATTGTTCCAGCGGGTATGCCTACTATTGTTCCAATTGAGACATATGGCGCAATGAAAAAGTCACCTATCCATATTCCAAAGTCATTTGTAACTTCCATGAACATTTTTGGTCGTAAAAGTAATGGGACAGATTGTGTTTCTGTTTTTTCTTCATCAAGATCATCAGTATATGATACAAGTACCTTTACTGGTATTGTATACTCCATTGTAACATTCTTTATTGGAGTAATCATCTCTGCAATAACTGAATATGGTTCCATCTTTTCTAGGAAAGATATTGTGTATGATGTGTCTCCACGAAATTCTATATCACCTGGAGTGATAATCTTGACTGTAACATCCTTGATGTCTATGTCTTCTGAGATGATTGTAGTTTCAAATGTAAACTCTGAGTTCGAAAATATTGATTCTGGTGTTACAGTCTCTATAGAAATAGCTGGTTCGCCAGAAACAAGAATTGGTAATGCAATATTAGTTTGTGTGAATGGCATAGGTTCAATGTTGTTGCTTAGAAGTACTTGTCTATAATCAATGTTGAGAAAATGTGTTCCTTCGTTTGCATTATTAACTACTTCATAGTCAATTGTAGTACCAAAGGAACTAGTAGTTGTGAGTTCATCAATCAAGATAGTTTCATTTACTTGTGTAACAAACGCTGCATCAGGATTATTTAGTACAAATGAAATATCCTCTTTATTTTCCCATCCATTATTTTGTAAAAGAATTGAAATAGAAAAAGTTCGTTGTTTCATTACAGACTCAGGATAAGTAATCTCAAGATCCATACCTCCTTCCATAGATTGATTAAATGTTTCAGCATAAACTGTAGGACTAGTAAAAATTATAACTGCTAATGCCAAAAAAATAGAAAAACTTTTCATAAGTGTTATTGGCGTTACTTGAATTTTAAAATTAGTATTGAATGTTTAGATTTGTCAATTTCAGTGTGTAGATTTAAGTAAACCAAAATAAAAAAACTTGTATGAGTTGTTCTGGCGAGTTTGTAGAAAAAGAACCAGAATTAATACAAATTAAACCAAATATTGTTCAGCAATTAAAAAAGGCAAAATATGGTGTTGCAGACCATTCTACTGTTGAATTATGTCATTGGACAAAAAAATCATTCAAAAATGAAGGTACATGCTATAAACACAAATTCTATGGAATCTCCACACACAAATGCATGGAATTTTCTCCTGCAGGCATGCACTGTGAAAACAGATGTGTTTACTGTTGGAGACCAATGGAATTCTATGATTCATTAAAAATGGATGAGCAAAAAGTTGCAGAACCAAAAGACATTATGTCAAAATTAATGGAAGAAAGAAGAAAATTAATTGTAGGACATTTTGGAGATCCAAGACAAGATAAACAAAAAATTGAAGAATCACTCATTCCCAGTCATTATGCTATATCACTTTCTGGTGAACCAACAATGTACCCAAAGCTACCAGATTTGATAAAATATCTTAAATCATTAGAAGCCACAAAATCAATTTTTCTTGTAACAAATGGTCAAGAACCAGAAATGATTCAAAGATTGGCAGATGAAGATGCATTACCAACTCAGCTATATCTTTCAACAAATGCATCAGATTATGATTCATTTCTTAAAATTAATAGACCAAAATATGATGATTCATGGGAGAGATGGAATAAAACTCTAGAGATGCTTGCAGATCTAGATACAAGAACAGTTCTTAGGGTTACGTTGATTAAAAATTGGAATAATTCGGAAAAAATGATGTCAGGTTACAGATCAATATTTGAAAAATCAAATGTTAATTTTATTGAGATAAAATCCTATATGCATATTGGACGTTCAACGAATCGCCTTGAATATGAAAATATGGTAGAAATGGATGATGTTAGAAAGTTTTCAGAGCAAATAGTAAAAAAATCTGATAGATTTGAAATAATGGATGAAAGTGAAATTTCTAGAATAGTAGTTTTACAAAACAAGAAACAATTCACAGAACGTTATCTTAGTGCATATGCATAAACCAATCTGAAAATTTTTTTAATGATGCTGATCTATGAGATAGTTCATCTTTATTTGATATATTTGCATATGTTTTTGATTCTCCATTAGGAATGAAAATTGGATCATATCCCCATCCACCTTTTTCAATTAACAATGAAATTTTTCCATGTATGCTAGACTCAAATAATTGAACATTATCAATACCATCACAATATGCAATAATTGCTACAAACTTTGCATCTCGAAGTTCAGTATGCTCTAATAGACGTATAATTCCTTTATTTCCAATTGTGTCATATACATAAGATGAATATGGACCTGGAAATCCATTAAGAGAGTTAATAAAAAGGCCATCATCCTCAATTATAACTGGTTTTTGTACTTTAGTATAGGCATCAATTGCCTTTCGTTCTGCAATCTTACTAAGAGAATCTGATTGAATTTCTTCTAATGTTGTTTTGAATAGGCTGATGTTTAGTCCTAAATTTGAAAGAATTCTTTGGGACTCTTCAAATTTATGTATGTTTGATGATGCAAAATAAAGTTCAGACAACTGTTGCATACCTTCCACGGCTCTCTATAACTGCAACCAATTTAATAATTTTTTTGGAATATTTTTCTCCGATTGATTTCGAATATCCCCTTAAGAAATTGTTCCATGATTTTTTCAATATATTAGCATGAGCACTGTTTAGTATTTCTTTGAACAGTCTAAGGTCTATAGCGTGATCATCAGGTTTTTCAGTTCTATTTGCAAGACCGAAATCAATTAAAACTAATTTATTTTTTAATAAAATAAAATTTGATGTAGTAAGATCACCATGCATTATACCATTTTTATGTAAAATACCCACAATCTTTCCTATTTGAAAACAAGTTTTCTCTATGGTTTTTTCATCCATATCTCGTACTAACTTACCATCTATGTATTGCATTAAAATAGAACACTTGTTAATATCAACAAAATAAATCAATGGCGTAGTAATTCCAAATGATTTTACTTGAGAGATTATTTCAGATTCTTTAATTGTACGCTGTTTTCTAATTTTTTTATCAAGTATTGGATTTCTGTAAGTTTTTTCTTTTCTAATTTTTAATATAGCTTTTTTGGCATTCCATGAGGACAAAAAAACATCTGCCTCAGCACCTTTTTTCAGTAATTTCATTAGAATTATAACTTGATTTGTAAATTAAAAGATATCATGAATGAAGGAGAAAAGCGTATTAAACAAGAAGACTGTAGTGAGGATGAATTAGGAGCAGGAATATTAACACTGACAAATATGAGATTAGCCTTTGATAAAAGAAGTGGGAGAATAGCTGATTTTTCAATGAGACTTGGGGAAACTGTCATTGATGCACCATTAAAGGAATTTCTTGAAGTTTGGAAAGAAGGTAGATTTATCAAAAAAATTTGTTTCAAAATCAAAACAAGTGATGGAGAAAAAACCTACAAATTTGGTGTTCTTGGTACTGGTGGTTGGTTAGAAGATATTCAAGACGCTATAGAAGATGCCAAAAATCAATAAGCAATATCTACCGTATCAAGTCTCCATGACTGCTTGACAAATGTATCTTTGATTGAAGCTCCTTTCTTTACTTTAGATTCTAAAAGTCCGGTCCATGCAATTTGTGAACCACAATCACCTGCATAATGCAATGGAACCACAAAAAATTTAGTATTTTGTCTTCTACAGACATTTTTTAACATTGATGAAAGTCGTTTGTTTGCAGCTACTCCACCTACTATCATAAGTTCTTTTTTATTTGTAAATGATAATGCACGTTCTGTAGCTTCAGCAATCATTGCAAATGCAGTTTCTTGTAATGAAAAGCATGCACTTTCAACACCTTTAGAAGTAATATTTTTTGTAGCAGACAATAATCCAGAAAACGAAACATCATTTCCTTTTACAGTATATGGTAATGAAACATATTCTTCAGATTTATTTGCAAGTTCTTCGATTTTTTTACCACATGGTGAAGCAAAACCTAATGATCTTCCAAACTGATCAAGTAGTTGTCCAAGTGTAATATCTAATGTCTCACCAAAAACTCTCCATCTACCAGATACAAATGCAAGAAGCATAGTATGACCACCAGAAACTAAAAGAACTAAAGGATTTTTTGCACCTGTAAGTAATTTTCCAAGCTCAATATGTCCAATAGCATGATTTACTGGATAAATTGGAATTTTATAATATGATGAAAGTGATCTTGCAACTACTGCTCCTACTCTAAGACATGGACCAAGACCTGGACCGCCAGCATATGCAATCATGTCTAAATCTTTGATTTTTATTTTTGATTCTTTAAGACATTCTGATAGTGTGTTTGAACTATTCTCAATATGATGACGTGATGCTTCTCTAGGATGTATTCCCTGACCTTCTGATGGTCTATAGATTTTTCTTACATCAGATAAAATTTTTCCTTTATTTTGTTTTTTTTCAATTATTGCACAAGAAAATGTGTGTGCAGTACTTTCAATTCCTAAACAGAGCATTCTAACCTCTACTTAAAGTGGAGACTATTTTTATTATATCCCCATTTTTTAGGTTGTGATCTGCACTAATTCTCTGTTTTGTTTTTGCATCTATTGCATGTAAAAATCCTTTACCAATATCTTGATGAATGATAAATGCCAAGTCCTTTGCGGTAGAATTAGAAGACAGTAATTTAGCATCTGGCAAAACCTGACCATCTTTATTCGAGAGTTTCGTTTCATCCTCTACTGGAAATACTACAATCATCTTTAATACATCAAATACAATAGAATTTAGAATTTTTTGAACTCCAGTTACTCCAAGTTTAGTTAAAACATTTTTTGCAAGATGTAATGCATTATTCTGTTCATTTGATAGATTAGTATCTTCTTTTCCATTAAAATTGGTATTACCCGAAACATAATCAATTAATCCTGCTTTTGTGGCTTTTTTCAATAAAAGTTCGGTTTCAGCACTACAAGCAATAGTTGTAAAGTTTTCTGATATTTTTTTAATTATATCAAGATCTTCACAAAGATCTGCTTTGTTAGATGCAACCAACATTGGTTTAGAAATTTTTCTAAGTGATTTAAGAAAATTCATGATATCTAATTCTGACCATTCTTTAAGATTTTTTGATTTTAAGGACATTTTATTTAGAACTTGATCAATGTATGATTCGTTAATTCCAATCCCAGTAAATCTGTGTGCAAGACCATCAGACACCTTTGTTCGTTTCTGTTCAATTTCTTTTATTAATTTTGGCCATTCTCTATCAAGAATTTGTTTAAACCAAAGATCAAATTCTTCCTCTACAAATTTTATATCCTCCATTGGATCATGTGTGCCAATATTTACTGGCTGTCCTTGAATATCTGTAGAGCCAGAAATATCTACAACGTGTACTAATGCATCTGCTTGCATTGCATCTGTTAGAAATTGATTTCCAAGTCCCTTACCCTCATGTGCACCTGGAACCAATCCAGCAACATCAATTAGTTTTACAGCAACAAAACGAGTTCCTTTAAGACATAGATTATTTCCACAATGTGTTTTAAGATTTTTACATGCACAATCAGTTTTTACATATGTTACACCAACATTTGGTTCAATTGTTGTAAATGGAAAATTTCCACTTTGGACTATTGTTTCAGTAGCGGCTGAAAAAAATGTAGATTTACCTACATTTGCTTTTCCAATTAATCCAATTTGCATGTTGATTAAGCAGAATATGAGAATATTAGTATTACAGAAATAAATTAGTCTAGATAATAACCAATGAAGATATGGTATTAGTTATAACTGGAAATCCAGGAGTTGGAAAACACACAATTGCTGAGGAAATATCAAAAGAAAATAGTTACGAATTGCTTGATATTAACAAAATTGCAATTAAGGCTGGAATTATTGAAAATAATCAAGATACGTTAGATGTTGATGTTGATAAATTAAAATCACATTTACTTAGTATAATGCAAGAAAAATCTGTTCTAGTAGGTCATTTGGCACCATATGTAATTGATTCTTCAAAAATAAACTCCGTAATTGTACTAAGAAAAAATCCATATGAACTACTAGATGTTTATAAAAAGAGAGGTTATTCTGAAAATAAAATTAAAGATAATCTTGGAAGTGAAATTTTGGGAATAATTACAAATGATGCAATAAACACTTTTGGTGAAGAAAAAACATTTCAGATTGATGCATCAAATAGCACACCAAAAACCCTTGTAAAAAAAATTAATGCCATTATAGATAGAACTGATAGTGGAGATATTATCGATTGGCTTGCATTAATACAAGAAAAAAATGACTTGAAAACATTTTTTGAATACTAATTTAATATTAGACCTACATTTGATACTAACGAATTGTTTGAAATAAAATATAGTGATCTAGCAGGTAGAATTGGAACTCTTCATACTAATCATGGAAAAATAGAAACTCCAGCATTTGTTCCAGTTTTACATCCAGTAAAACAATCAATTCCTGCAGATAAAATTCGTAAGATTGGTTTTGATGTAATAATTACTAATGCTTACATTACATTGAACCGTTATGGTGATCAAGCAAGAAAAAGAGGAATACATGACATAGTAAAATATGACGGATCTATAATGACTGATTCTGGTGGGTATCAAGTATTAGAATATGGTGAAGTTGATGTACTACCCAAAGATATGGCTAAATTTGAAATGGATATTGAAACTGATTTTGCAATTCCGTTGGATAAACCAACTGGTTACAAACTTCCAAAAAAACTTGCTAAGGAATATGTTAATCATACACTAAAAGTTTGCAAACAGACACTTAAACAAAAAAAGAATAATGGACAAATTTGGATTGGTCCGATTCAAGGTGGTGAACATTTTGATTTAGTTGCAAAATCTACAAAATCTCTAGTAGAAATGAAATTTCCTATGTTAGCATTAGGCAGTCCGGTGGAATTTATGGAGTCATATGAATACAAATTACTTGCTGAAATGATAATAACTGCGAAAAAACATATTCCTGCTGCAATTCCTTTACATCTTTTTGGTGCAGGACATCCTCTAACTATTCCTTTAGCAGTTGCATTAGGATGTGATACATTTGATTCAGCATCTTACATGCTATATGCCAAACATGACAGAGTAATTACGGAGGATGGCACACGTAAGTTAAATGAACTTGAGTATTTCCCATTTGATTGTGAAGTTTCAGCAAAATATACACCAAAAGAATTACTTGAATTAAAAAAACAAGAACGCATTGATAAAATTGCACTGTTCAATCTTTATTCAATAAAAGCTGAAGTAGATAGAGTGAAACAAGCAATTCATGAAGGTAGATTATGGGAATATACAATTAAGAAAGCCCGCTCTCATCCGAAACTATTTGAAGCAATTGATATAATCACAAAAAATTCTAGTCTTTTTATTGATTCTACTCCAAAGTTCAAACAAAAAGCAATTTTTCTATTCTCAAAAGAAGACCAATTTAGACCAGAAATCTTGGCGTTTCATGAATATGTGAAAAAATTCAGAACAAAGAAAAAAATTCTAGTGATTACACCTGATACAAATATCAAACCTGCATTTGTTTCAAGAGAATACAAAATTCTCAATGAAAAATTTAGTAATTCAAAATTAATTCAATTTTGTAACTATAATCCATTTTTAGGTATTATTCCTATAGAATTATCAGATATTTTTCCTGCATCACATTACCTAATGACTAGAAATAAGTATGAACCGGGAGATTTTACTTTATTTTTAGATTTATGGAAAAAATTCTTTGAGAAAAATAATTTTGAAATTATTTATACACAAAAGAATGATGAGTTTTTACAATTTTTTAAAAAATTTATTCCAAAAAATATCAAAAAGAAATCAATTAACTAAACATCAATTGATAATACAAATTATTTTTTTTAAAAATAAAAGAAGAAAAAAGGTGTGAAACGTCGCCTATAAGGCAGCGTCTTCTGCCCATCCTTTTATGAATACTCCGTTCTTGTGAAGTGGTACTGGCTGACCAGCAGTGTAATTCATTGGTCTCATCCAAAAGATGGATTTTGTTGGACAAACTCCGATACATGCACCGTCTGAGATGCATCTTTCTGGATAAAAGACAAATGCTTTACCTCTTTTCCAACCTTCAACAGGTTTTACACGAAGTACATCTGGGCCAAGAGTTGTACAGATTTCTACACATAGTGCACATCCGATACATCTCTGTTCGTCGATGTCTGGAAGAATTGCTATTGGCATTTTCTATCAAACTTACTATCTGTTATTTGCTATTTAAACCATGATTGAATTATGAAACACTGTTATTTTTTAGATCGTTAGTTTACACTAACAAAAACTAAAAAACAAAAAAGAAACGTGAAATCACGTATTATTTTCTCATTGCGTCTATCTGACCAGATGTAACCCAGTCTAATAGTTCTGCAGATGATGGATTTAGATCTGCTTTGTTAGCCATAAGATTTGCAACCCATATCCAATTAATTTGATTTAATAGGACTTTATTGCCTTCGTCGCCTGCGCGAACCTTTGCAACAAGTGCTTTATCTTGGGTAGCTTCCCATTCAGCATAAGTTCTTCCCATGTTTGATCATTTGTTAGGTTGCACTAATTAAAGGTTGTGCGTATTGTCTATGGTAAAGAATTTGAAATTGAAAAAAGAAGGTTTTAAGGTAGAGATCTAAAAATCACACAAGTGGAAATTAAAGTTTTAGGTGCAGCAGGAGAGGTTGGTCGATCAGCTTTTCAGGTTAATTGTGATGGAACAAATTTTTTGTTAGACTATGGTGTGATGTTTGGACGCCCAAGAGGATCACCACCTACATACCCACTTCATGTAAAACCAAGAGATATTGATTCGGTAATAATTACACATGCACATCTTGATCATTCAGGATGTGTTCCTTCGCTTTTTGTGAGTGGTAATTGTAATGTGTATGCAACACAACCAACATTTGATTTAAGCAAACTTCTCATAAATGACATGCTTAAGATTGAAAAAAATTCTCATTCTTTCGGAATTCCAGAAGTTGATAATATGATGAAAAAAGCAAAGATGATTAGTTTTAAAGAAAAAATTACAAGAGGAAGCGCAACATTTGAGCTTCGTTCATCAGGACACGTATTAGGTGGTAGTACAGTATTGTTAGAATCAAATAACAAAAAATTATTTTACACAGGAGATATAAATTTAAGAGGTTCAAGATTACTTCCACCTGCAGATTTAGATATTGGTGAAATTGATTTACTAATAACAGAAAGTACATACTCCCAAACAAATCAGATGCCAAGAAAGGATTCTGAAAATGGTTTAATTGATTTTGCAAATGAAATAATGGATAGAAAAGGTACTCTTTTCATTCCGTCATTTTCAGTTGAACGTTCACAAGAAATAGCTAGTGTTCTAGTTAATTCAGGATTTAAACATAGAATAATCATGGATGGAATGGCACTAAAAGTAAATCAAATATTATTAAAATATCCTGAATATTTAAAGAATCCAAGAGTATTTGAAGATGTTATAGACAAAGTTGTTGCAGTAAATGACCATAAGGAACGAAAACAAGCATTAACAGAACCATGTGTTGTAATTTCTCCTGCTGGAATGTTAGTTGGAGGAAATGCTGTTTATTATTTGCAACAATTAGCGTTTAATAATAAAAATGGAATTGCACTAGTATCATATCAAGGAGAGGGAACTCCTGGAAAAAAGCTGTTAGATACTGGAAAAGTCGAAACACGTGGGAAAGATCTTAAAGTTCAGGCAGAAGTAAAACAATTCCAATTTTCAGGTCATGCTGACAGAGACAGCTTATTTGAGATGATTAAAAACATCAGGGGTAATCCTAAGATTATGACTGTTCATGGAGATGATAAATCGTGTACGAGATTTGCAGAAGAAATTCATGAGAAATTTGGATTAGATGCATTTGCGCCAAAGATTGATCATATAGTAAATATCTAGATTTTTTATTGCTTTACATTATGAATTATATGCATTTTTTTTAGAACTGCTGTACTATAAACACGATTTTTATTTACTACTCTTTGTTTCTTAAGCAAATATCCATAATTTGAAATAATCCACATTATGCTTTTAGCAATAATTTTAAAGCTGGGCTTTTGTGCTATGGTATTTTCATATTCTGTTGAAGCTAGTTTGGTTGAACCAGAAAATGTATAATCCAACCAAATTTTGAATTCTCTTGTTCCATAAATACAAAAAAACAATATCATATTTTTTATTCCTAAGATCGGTTCAAAATTAGTTACTTTCATGGCAAGTTGATTCTTAAATCCATGAAAGGCAATTTCTGATTTAATTTTTTTGATTGTTGAACCAGCTAAGTGGTAAACTATTGAAGTTGGTATCATTAATGTACGATATCCTAAAATCCATGCACGCCAACAAAGATCTACGTCTTCAAAAGATACAAAAAATTTTTCATCAAAGCCATGAAGTTTTTCAAATATATTAGCACGAATTAACATTGAAGCACCTCTGGCACTAGATATTTCACGTATATGATCAATCTTGGTCTTTGAATTATATACAACACCTAAATCATCTAGGAAATCACCACTAGAATCTATATCTCCATTAGGTTTCAGTAAGAGACTTTGACATATTGCAATTTTTTTATCTGTGATTATAGCATTAATCATTTCAGAAATAAAATTTTCAGTTACAACAGTATCATTATTTAAGAATAATAAAAATTGACCCTTTGCAATTTTTGCACCAATATTATTTGGTTCAGCAAAACCTTTGTTTTTATCAAGTTTCACTAAAATTATTGATGGATAATTTTTTGTAACAAATTCTACTGAATCATCAGTTGAATTATTATCAACAATAATTATTTCCAAGTTTTTATAATTAACATTAGATAATGACTCTAAACATTTTTGAAGAAGATCTCTGCCATTATAATTTGCAATAATAATTGATACTTGTGGTTGCAATATAATTATTATATTTTTTCAGACATAAAAAGCATATTGTAGATTGTTACCGTCCACGACGTATTTTATTTAGATAAAGTGTTAAAATTCTATCAGATGCCCATGATGGTGTTGATGAAATTAATTTCATTCCAAATTCCATAGTTTTTTTTGTCATAGGTTTTGTTTTTTGATATTTCTCTAATTCATGAATATATCTATTGCTTAAAGAATCATCAAGTTTTTGTATAATTTCATTTTTTATTTGTTTAATGTATTCTAGAGTTTTTGAGATATTTTTATGTGATAATTGCTCTGAATGAATTCTATATTTAACAAGAGATTCTGATATCAAATGAAACTTTGCATCATGTAATAATGCAGATTGTAGAAAAAAATCATAATCTATTGCAACAGGATCATCAAGATTTCTAATTTTACATTTTTCAAGTAATTGAGTAGGAATTAATGTTGTATTGACATTGATCTGTTGACCGTCTAACAATCTTACATTATAATCAAAATCAGACATATCATTATAATTTGATTCGTGAAATTCTCGTATTAATTGTCCTTCATCATTTATTATATTCCAATTTGAATAAAGAATTGTATTATTATCATGATTTTCTGCCTCATTGACTAGAACTTCAATTGTATTTGGGTACATTATATCATCAGGAGAAAACCATTTTAGCCAATCACCTTTAATTTTACTAATTCCAAGATTAAGAGATATTGCAAGACCTTGATTTTTTTGGGAAAAAATATGAATTTTGTTGGAAAATTTGTTCAGAATATCTAATGATGAATCATTTGATCCATCATCTATTGCTATGATTTCGATATTTTGGTATGTTTGTTCTAATATAGAATTTAGACATTCTTCTAAAAATCTCTCAGAATTATAAACTGGGATTACAATTGAAACAAGTTTATTATTCATTATAATTCACATTCTATGAAATTATAATCTTAATTAATGATTTAGAGTCTTTCTTTTATAAAATCAATTGATTCTATAGGTGAAGGATTAATTCCTAATTTAATGGCATAGTAAATTGAACAATAATCTAAAACATAAATCATAGACATGATTTTTGATAAAATTCCACCATCAATAGTACTGATTTCTTTGTATTGAATATTTTTCATTTCAAAATACTCACGTACTATGTTCCATCTATCTTTGGTTTTTTTATGATCGTCTATGCCAGTAAGTAATATAGGAGTCATGGCTGAATCCCTCTCCCATGAAACTATTCCATTATGTCCACTTTCAATTATATTTTCAACAGTTGCATGAGTTTTGCCATTTTCTTGTAATGAATTTTTAAAACGAATAGCTGCAGATTCTAATCCCCATGGGTAATATATGACAGGTATTCCTGAAATCCAATTTGCCAGATTTACTGAAGGATTACTATTAGAAAGATTTTTAGAGCAAGTTTCCTTTTTTACATTTTCTAAGTTTCTTAAGCAAGAAGATATTTCATCTTCTCTTATGGGAACAATTGTTCTGATAGTTTTGAGTATAGAAAAAACATAACTAGGAAACGATGTTCTAGGTGAATGTGTAATAGGGATTTGTCTATGTTCAATATTATTTTTTTTACAAATAGATTCTAACATATTACCAGAAGAGAATCCAATTGTTTTACAGTTTAATTCTGTACATTTTTTCAGTATTGATAAAGTTTCGTCGGTGTTGCCAGATACACTAGTACAAACAACAAGTGTGTTTTTATCTACTGTTTTTGGTAGTGTATATCCTTTTACTACTGTTGTATGTATATCAGTTTTAGATAGCATTGATGAAAAAAGATCACCTATAGCACCAGAACCACCCATTCCAGAAAAAACTACATGATCAATATTTTTGAAATCTATTGGCTGAAGTTCAGAATTATATGCATCTCGTGCTAAATCTGACCATACATCATATGCATGATGCATTCCTTCAGGATCATATTTTTCTAAATTTTCTTTGCTTATCAATTACCTATAGTGAAAAATTAATCCATTTAATATATTCTAAAAAATGATTTTGTATAATATAATCAAAAAAATCACTTTACAGTAACTGATTTTGCTAGATTTCGAGGGTAATCAGGATCAGTATTTTTTTCTAATGCTGCATAATAAGATAGTAATTGAATTGAAATTATCTCAATTAGTGGATAACTTGCTTCATCAATATCTGGTATTTTGATCCAATAATCATAAACATCATTTCTTTTATTAGAAATACCAATTATTTTGGCACCCCTTGCTTTGATTTCATTTGCACTGTTTAATGTATCAGAATAAGTTGAATCTGTTGGATTAATTATAATCACATAGACATTAGAATCCATCAATGCTAATGGCCCATGTTTTAATTCTCCTCCAGGAATTCCTTCTGCATGGATGTATGTTAGTTCTTTAAGTTTTAGTGCAGCCTCTTTTGCAATAGGAAAATGAATACCTCTACCAAGAACATAGATATCAGAAATGTCTATTAGTTGTTTTGCAATATTTTTTATTTCAGAGTGATCTTCGAGAATAATAGATATTGAATCTGAAACTTTTTGCCAATCTATGTCTAAACAATTATCACATAATTCATTTGTAATTTTATATAATACAGAAAGTTGAGATGTAAAACTTTTGGTTGCTGCAACTCCAATTTCAGGACCACAATTTATTCCTAATGTTACATCTGATTCTTGTGATAAAGAGGAATTATGATGATTGATTATTGATAAAATTTTTGCATTGGATTCTTTTGCAATTTTTATTGCGTATAATACATCTGCACTTTCTCCACTCTGTGAAATTGCAATAAATGTAGAATTGGATTCTATATTATTTAGAGAAAATGGTAATTCACTAGATATTATTGGATTTATATTTATTTTCGTAAATTTTGACATTAAGTATTTTGTAACTTCTGCAGCATTGTAACTACTTCCACTTCCCGTAATGTAGAGATTTTTAGAATTTTTAATTTCTTCAACAAATTTTTCAATTTGTTTATTATTTCCTGCATGAACAATAGATTTAGGTTGTTCAGAAATTTCCTTTAATGTAAAATGAGCATAATCACCTTTATACACATCAGCAAACTCTTTTGAAACCTTGGTAACTAGAGGTTTTATTTCATCACCTTTAAAATTAAAAATATTTAAATGTGAATTACTAACAATGACAAAATTTTCGTTGTCAATGTAAATTGCATCATCAGTTTTTTCAATAAATCCTAATACATCACTTGAAATATAGTGACTATTTTGTTCAACTCCAATAATTAGTGGTTCATGAAATCTTGCAGCTGCTAATGTTCCATCTTCAAAAATAACTACAAATGCATAATGCCCTTTTAATTGTGAAGTAGTTTTGATGATTGTTTTTTTGATATCTAATGTTTGATCAAAATTATGTTGAATTAAATTTGCAATTATTTCTGTATCAGTTTCACTCTGAAACTTGTAACCATATGATACTAAATCAGCTTTTAATTCTTCAAAATTTTCAATTATACCATTATGTACAATTGCAATCTTACCTGAATTGCTATTATGTGGGTGTGCATTTTCTTTAGTAACTTTACCATGTGTAGCCCATCTAGTATGACCTATTCCTATTTTTCCTAGCATTTCATTCAAATTTAGATTCTTAGTTACATCAGAAACTTTTCCTACTCCTTTTTTGATACTTATGATGTTTTCATTTTTTGTAGCTATGCCTACACTATCATATCCACGATATTCCATTTTTTCTAATGCCCTAACTAAAACTGGCGCGGCATTATTATTTCCAGAATACCCTATTATTGAACACAACAGTTAATCATCAGATCATATACATACAAACTTTTACAATCTTTTATACTGAAAATAATGTAAAAAGTCTTAAAACAATGATGTTTTTTGTAACATAATGGAAAAATATGAAAATGAAAAACATAGTAAAGTATCTTGGATTGTCTTTCTCTTTTCAATTTCAGTTGTACTAATTAGTTTAAGTCCAGTAGTTTTTCCTGCTCTATTTTCAGAGACATTTTTCAAATCAGAATTAGATAATGCTGGTATTCTACAACATGTAGTTATAGAACCATTTGAAATTGGTGGATTAACAATTCCGCTAATAGTAACTAACATTGTAGTTTTTGGAATTTTTTATTTCTCAAAAAGTAGAGGATTGTTAGAAAAAATAGATTTTCTAACCAAATTTCAAGTATCAAAAAAGATAGCTATTATTGCAATTGTCATTATAATAGCAGGATACATCTCAATATCAATAAATGAAATAGAATTTGGAAAAAATGTCGGTGAAATTGATGAAGTGTATGGTGATTGGGAAAGACTAAAGCATAAATTATCAAACATGGAAAGTTTCTGGCCAGAACAGATAACAAGTTTTGAACCTCATCTTAAACATATTTTATTAAAAACATCACAAATTGTTTTTGGAAATTTCTTTGTAATACCATTGATATCAAGTATTGGACTATTACTTGTAACGTATCTATTTACAAGTAAAATTACAGATAGCAGATTTGCAGGATTAATTTCGTTAATACTAGTTTTACAAAGTAATTTATTTTTGAAATTTGATACTTCAGCCGCTTTTTCTACATTTTGGATTCTTTTTTATTTACTGTCATTGTATTTGGTAATCAAAATATGGTCATTGTCACCAATATTCTATGTTTTGTCTATACTTTCAAAAATCTTAACCGCGTTTTATGCACCAATGTCTATATTTTTCATTTTAACTTCAGATATATCAAAACAAAGAAAAATAATTATTGGATTAACAATTTTAATAATTTTTCTTATAGGAATAGTTGTATCAGCCACACAATCTCAAATTGGATTGGAATGGAAATGGGATGAATTTTGGTTAGGATTTACAGCATTTGCGTTTGGAATGAGAATTGATAGTCTATTTGTATTATTTTTACTGCCTGTAACAATTGGATTATTTATTAAATCAAAAAGCAATAAGTATGCAAACAGTCTTTTAGTTCTTATATCAGGAGCTCTACTTACAGCACCATTTCTTACAGGACTTACAGATCAGACAAATCAACCCTATAGATTATTGCCAATAATAGTATTCTTTTCAGTAGCTGTTGGAATAATCTTTGCAAAAAGAACTTCTAAATGATTCTGGCAAAATTCCAATATGTTGTTACTGTATCACCAGCATTTGCCATATAACCATCATGCACAATTCTAAGAATAATAATTTTATTTCCATCTTTATCTTTAACAGTAGAAACTAATTTAGTATCAGTAGATAGTGTAGTAGTTTCAATTTCCGTTACTTGCTGTCTAATAATTACTTCTACGTCATTTCCATTAATATCATAAACTGGATCTGTGCCAGTAGAACTCTGCATGTCCATTAATTCTATCATAGCATCATTATGCATTATAGCTATTTTATCCGATTCAATATACGCTAAAAGATTTCCATCTGAATCTCTATGTATTATTTGAACAAATGCAGAAGCAGGAAGTGTATTATGATCTGGATTAATGTATGAAACTGTAGGAGAAATAATTTGATCTGCAGAAATGTATGAAACTGTAGGAATTAGAATTAATAGAAACATAGATGAAAATATAATTCCAATATGCATTGATCTAGTTTATTTGTAATATTTTAAATACATATCCAAGGAAAAATCTATGAATTTATCAAATCCTCAAGTCCTTCTTTAAGAGATACTTTTGGATAATAACCAAGTGAGTTTCTTGCAAGTGAAATATCAGCCTGACTATGAACTATTTCACCACTTTTACTAGGAGAATAGTTTATTGAAATAGAGTTTTTTCCAGTAATTGAAATCATCATTTCTGCAAGTTCTAGAATTTTTGTATTTGTACCACTGGCAATGTTGTATATTTCTCCTTTTTTTCCTTTAATTTTGTGTATTGCTAGAATCATGGAATCTACAACGTCATTCACATAAACAAAATCTCTAGAAGAAGTACCATCGCCAAATATTATTAAATCATTTTCATTTTTGATATTCTCTAAAAATTTTGTGATTACACCTGCATATTCTATATTTTGACATTTTCCATAAACATTAAACATTCTAAGGCTCAAACAGTTGATTTCACTTGATATTGAAGCATCGGTAAGTAATTGTTCCATAACGAGTTTACTTTGACCATACGGTGAAGATGGTTTAGAAGGTGATGATTCTGATAATATTTCATTAGAATCTTCATAAACTGCTGCAGATGATGCAGCTATAATATCAATATTATTTTTCAAACACAAATCTAGTAAATTTTTTGTTCCAGTAATATTTACCAGATTATTGTACTCAGGATTTTCTATAGAGTATAACACATCAGTCTGTCCAGCTAAATGAATACAAATATCATGACTAGATACAGATTCTGAAAGTTTTTTCAAATTTGTAATGTCACCACAAATAAAATTTGCACCTAGTTTCTCTAATTTTTTAGCATTATTTTCTGAACTATTTACAAGTGAATCATAAATTGTTACAGAATATCCATTTTCTAATAGAGATTTAGTAAGAAAACTTCCAATAAATCCTGCACCGCCAGTAACAAAAATATTCAATTAATTTTGAATGTATTTTTAATGTATAAAGTCTATGATACACTTAAGAGAGTTTTGTAGAGTGATATTGCCTCAGATTCATCCTTTGGTCCTACTACAACAGCTGAACCTCTCTTCATAAAACTAACAGAAAGATCATTTGTACGCATAGACAAACCTAAATCACCTTGATTTTCAACTAAGAATCCTTTTTCTTTTGCAACACTTGTAACAGTATCTACATTTAGTTCAACATTATATGTAGGTGTGATTGAAAATGTTCTTTTACCTTTGTTTCGTCCACATAATTCTTCCAAAATAAGTTCTTGTTTTGGAACTTCATTTTTCTTACCAGTTCCACATACTGAACATTCGTTCTGCTTAAATGTCCTAACAGATGAAAATTCTAAATTTTCTAGATCAATACTCAAAAATTTTTCTGATGATTTTGGTGTCTTTCCAATTAAAATATCAACTGCTTCGTGAACTTCTATTCCGCCTACTACAGAAAGAATTGATGGATGAACTCCTTCTAGACTACATGTTGGCATTAAATCCTCATCTAATGCAGGAAACATGCAATAGTAACATGCTGATTTGTTTGGAATCACTGTAAAAACTTGACCTGTTACTCCAACTGCAGCACCTAAAACACATGGAATATTTTTTTCAATACATGCTTTATTCAATGAATAACGTGCATTAACACTATCTAGTGCATCAATTACTACATCGCATCCTTCAACGACATCAAGCGCTGTGTAATCATTTATAGAAATAGGTAATGCTTCAATTTCAACTTGAGGATTATTCTTCTTTAATTTTCTTGCAGCAACTTCAACTTTAACTTGACCTACATCCTCCTCATTAAACATTGTTTGTCTGTGCAAATTTGAAAGTTCTATTACATCTCTATCAACAATTCGAAGCTTACCTACACCCATTGCAGCTAAACGTGTTGTAATTGGATTACCAAGTCCACCAACACCAACAACACATACAGTAGAATTTTTTAATTTCAACTGACCTTGATAGCCAATTTGCTCTAACATTACTTGTCTTGAATATTGATCAAGTTCTTTTTCAGAAAGCTCAGAACCTCCTGCAACTGCAGGTAAAATGTAAACTTCATCATTTTCATTTAGTACAGTATCAAGACCACTATCAAATGCAGCATTTTTGCCATTTATGTAGATATTAATCAAAGAACGTGGAGATCCATCAGATTCGAAAACTTTTCTCTTAAAATCATCACCCATAATCTCTGAAATTTTTTCAAATGATTCTTTTAAAGTTGATACTTCTAGTTCTGTTTTCTTTTCACCGCCTCCTGCATTTAGAACTGATGGAATTGTGAAGGTAATTTTTGTCATTTTATCATCATCCTATTACTGCTGAGATCTTTGCAACATCAGCTTGCATTACTTGAGGTTTAGTTAATACACTCATAATTGATTCAGTAGCCTTCAAACCGTTACCAGTTACATAACAAACGGTGGTTTCATCTCTGTCAATCTTGCCTTCTTCTACCATTTTTTTCAAAATAGAGACTGATACACCACCAGCAGGTTCTGTAAAAATGCCTTCCGTTTTTGCTAGAAGTAAAATTGCGTCTAGAATTTCTTTGTCGTTTGTTTCTTCTGCGATTCCATTATACTGTTTTAATCTTTTTAATACGTAACGACCATCACCAGGATCACCAATTGCCAAACTTTTTGCAACAGTTTCAGGTTGTTCTACTGGAATTACTTTATCAGAGTTTTTCTTAAATGCATCAACTATAGGTGCACATCCATGTGGTTGCGCACAATGCATATGTAATGAAGATAAATCATCAAGTAAAGAAGTAATCTGTAATTCCTCAAATCCTTTACAAATTGCATTTAACATTGCACCGCTTCCAGTAGGAACTATAAGATGATTTGGAACATTCCAATCTAATTGTTCTGCTACTTCATAACCCAAAGTTTTAGATCCTTCTACATAGTATGAACGCATATTGATGTTAACTACACCCACACCTTTTCTATCACCTATTTGAGCAGCAATTCTATTTGCATCATCATATGTTCCATCAACTGAAATGTATTGTGCACCATATGACAGTGCTTGTGCAATCTTTGCAGTTTCAATATTACTTGGTGCAAAAATGTAACATGGCATATCTGCTTTTGCTGCATGTGCTGCAGTAGCAGAGGCTAAATTTCCAGTTGATGCACATCCAACAGACTTTAATCCAAATTCTTTTGCTTTAGATATTGCAACACCTGCAGGTCTATCTTTAAATGAAAATGTTGGATTTACTGAATCATTTTTTATGTATAAATTTGATAAACCTAATTCCTTTCCAAGCTTTTCAGCTTTTACCAAAGGAGTCATTCCTGCTTCAATACTAACTATATTATTTTTATCATGAATTGGCAATAGTTCATGATAACGCCAATATGTCTTTTCTCTATTATGAAATGTTTCTTTAGTTATTTTAGGAAAATTATATTGTACATCCAGTGGTCCAAAACATTCATCACAAATATACTTGAAAGTAGGTTCATACTCCTTTTTACATTCTCTACATTTTAGATGGGTTTTAGCCATTATTATTTTTCACAAATTATCTTCTTAAAATATCCTAATATCAAATTAAGTAATACTTAATTTTCTTGGCTAGAAAATGTTACATAAAATATTGATTAACGAATAAAACTTGAAAATGTTACATAAAATGCATCAAAAATTAGAAATTTCTGAATATTAATTATTATTTAGGATATTTTATGAGGGAAAATAAATTTAAAGCGAAACAATTACAGAAAAAATCATGAATAAACCAACTGGAATTGCAATAGGAATTGCTGTTATTGTAATTATAGTTATTATTGCATATCAAGTAAATGAATCTCAAATAAAACAATATTCTACAGATTATCAAACTGTAGGTCCAATAACAATTGACAAAAGTAAGTATGTACTAGGTGAAAATGTTTACATAAATTTTAGCTTGCATCCTCTTGAAGATGGAAATGTAGCATTTAACAGACCAGATGGTAAAACATACTACAGTTTTGATTTTAATGGTAGTCTAAAACCAGATGGTAAAGCATACTTTAGACCGGCATTAGAACGAGTAACCGACATGTGTGTTAAAGAAGATATTGTTGGGACATGGACTGTTCTTGTAACAGGAACAACTCTTACAGAAGACCGAAAAAATCTAACTCTTGCACCAAAAGAAATGCAATTTGAATTTATAGATAAAGTATTACAAGATGGTACTCAGTTTAATGGAAATGTATGTGAGCCCTCAGAATAATAAAATTTAATATCTAACTTCAATTCCACTTTGCTTAATCATTTGTTTAACACGATCAACAGAATGATTCTCATAATGAAAAATTGATGCAGCCAATGCTGCACTTACTTCAGTATTCTTAAAAATATTAATCATATCTTCTGGTTTACCACAACCACCAGAAGCAATTACAGGAATTGATACATTATCTACAATTTGTTTTGTTAGTAAAGTATCATAACCATCTTTTGTTCCATCCTTATCTATACTAGTTAATAATATCTCACCGGCACCATATGATTCAACTTGTTGTGCCCAATCAATTGCATCCAATCCAGTTTCTTTTTTTCCACCATAAATGAAAACCTCAAACCAAAACTGTTTATTATTTTCAGTAAAAATATTCTTTCCTTTTTCAATATTATAATTTCTTTTTGAATCAATTGCTACAACAACACACTGTCTTCCAAATAATTCCATTAATTCAGTCAGTACACTGGGATTTTTGACGGCTCCTGTGTTTATGGCCACTTTATCAGCACCATTAAGTAAGATATCACGTGCGTGCTGTAGGCTTTTTACACCACCGCCAACAGTAAATGGAATATCTATAACTTGAGCAATTTTTGAAACTAGAGATTTAATTGTCTCACGTTGTTCGGAGGAGGCAGTTATATCTAGAAATATTAATTCATCTGCGCCTTCATTACTATATTTTTCAGCTAATAAAACAGGATCACCTGCATCTTTGATTGATTCAAAGTGTAATCCCTTCACAACTCTACCATTTGCTACATCCAAACATGGAATAATGCGTTTTGTAAGTGTCATATTTTTTTAGCCTCTTCAATTGTAACAAGATTTTCGTACAATGCTTTTCCCAAAATAACTCCAAAAGGATTACAATTTTTAATGTTTACAAGATCATTAGGGTTGGATACACCACCACTTGCAATAATGTTAGCATTATTGATTTTAGTTGCTTCTTTAAGTGTAACAATATCAGGTCCTTCTAGCATCCCATCTTTTGAAATATTTGTCATTAAGAATTCTGAAAAACCATAATCCACAAACTGATTTAATGCATCAAATAATTTTATGCCTGATGATTTTTGCCAGCCATGAGTTACAATTTCTCCATTATTATGATCTATTGATATTACAAGTCTGTCTTTCCCAAATTTTGAAATTAATGTAGATAAAGTATCTCTTTGTTTATTTTCTACTAGTTCAAATGCGATTGTCCCAATTACTACTCTTTGTGCAAATTCTAATACATTGGAAATTTTTTCAACAGTTCTTAATCCTCCTGCAACTTGAACTGGAATATCTATCTCATTAGATATCTTTTCAATTAATTCCAAATTTGATCCTAAACCAAGTGTTGCATCAAGATCGACTAGATGTAAAAAATCAGCACCCGCGTTCTGCCATTTTTTTGCAATTTCAATTGGTTGTTCACTGTATACGGTTTTTTGTTTAGGATCACCCTGAACTAAACGAACTACTTTACCATCCATAAGATCAATTGCAGGTATTATTTTCATTTTTTACACACTCTAAGAAAATTTTTTATCATTAAAGAACCTACTTTGCCTGATTTTTCAGGATGAAATTGTGTTCCATAAAATATTCCATTCTCAACAACTGCAGGTACTTGAATACCATAATCAGCATTAGCAACAATAATTTTCTCATCTGTTGGTTTTATTCTGTATGAGTGGACAAAATATACCCAAGAACCATCATCAACACCATTTAGAATAGTACTATCTCGTTTAATTTGTAAACTATTCCATCCCATGTGAGGTATTTTCATATTTTCTGGTAAAAGAACCACTTCACCATTTATTACATCAAGACCTTGTTCTTTTCCTTCTTCACTTTGTTTAAAGAACATCTCCATTCCAAGACATATGCCAAGAACAGGAATTTTGTTCTGAACAAATTCTGAAAATTTGGTAGCAGAGTAATCACGAATACTTCTAATTGCAGGATCAAAATTCCCAACTCCTGGAAGTAATAAACCAGAATAATTTTTTGTTTGATCAAAACTTGTAATTACGTCTACTGTAGCACCATTTTTTTCAAGTGATGTTTTTAGACTAAAGATGTTTCCTGCGCCATAATCAAAAATTGCAACATCAACCATTACATTGCGCCTTTTGTACTAGGTATTCCCTTTTGTTTTGCATCTTTAGTTATAGCAGAACGTAATCCAACTGCCATTGATTTTATTGCAGCCTCTATTTTGTGATGGTCATTATCACCATACTTTACAGTAATGTGTATACAGCAGTTCAAATTTTGTGTAAGAGACAAAAAGAAGTGTTCTATATCCTCTCTTGATATTCCTTCAATTTTGGTTCTCTTTGTATTTAGTGAGATTTTACTAAATTGCCTTTTTACCAAATCAATTGAGGTTTCAGCTAGTGCTTCATCCATTGGAACTGATGCATAGCTAAATCTAGTTATTCCAGATCTGTTTCCTAATGCTTTGTCTATTGCAGAACCAATTGTAATTGCAGTATCTTCTATCAAATGATGTTCAATTCCGTCTTTTGATTTTGCTTTTACAGTAAGATCTAACATGGAGTGCTTTCCAAATGAAGTGATCAAGTGATCAAGAAAGCTAATTCCAGTACTAATGGAAGTTTTACCATTACCATCAAGATTTACATTTACTGTAACATTGGTTTCCTTTGTTTCCCTTTTGATACTTGTTTTTCTAGATTTCATCAAAACACCGAAAATTATTTGGAATTAATCCAGATTTAATGCCTTCGGAATCTGTGTAATTGACTCTAAAATTATAGGCACATTATTCTTTTTGAACATCTCAAGTTTGATTTCGGGTTTTTTACTAGTTCCAAAAATCCCACAAAAAGTGGTTTTGAAGCCCATTTCTGCGGCTTTATTTGCCATCAACATGTCCTCCATTGAATCACCTACATAGATACAGTGCTTTGAATTTAAGCCTCTAATTGATTTTAGAAGTGGCTCAACGTTTGGTTTGGCAAGTTCTTTTGATTCATCTTCTAGAAATATAGAATTTGATATATCAAAATTGTCTAAAAAGTCTTTTAATGAATAGGAAAATGCAAACTTTCCTCTACCAGTAACTACTGCAATTTTATTTCCAAACTTTTTTTCTAAACTAGAAATTAATTCAGAATTGATTAGAACCTTGTCTTTTTCTATTAAACCATTAGTTGGTAATGTTGCAGGTTTACTGTAAATTTTCTCATATAATTCTGCTCCATAGAAAATTTGATCAAATATTGTATAGATATAACTTGTTTCATGTGAACCAAAATAATTTAATTTCTCCTTGATACTTGTGATCTTTACATTAATGCTTTCTAGAAAATTATCTACTGAAATTATTCCTGTCTCATCAGAATTATCAATTACATCTTTAATTATTTCTGTAAATGATTTTCCTAATTCTTTTGCTGCAAACGAACTAAGTATAACTGCATAACAAACTGCAACTTCATCATTAAATCCTCCCTTTGATTTAAAACCATAAAGAATTTCTGGTGTCACAATGGTGTCAGCTTGAATGCCTAGAGTATCTTTTAAGATATATGAAACAGTCTCATTTATTGCAGTATCATATGACTCTGTAATATCTACAAGAACACCGTCACAATCAAAAATTATTGCATCAGCATCACTTACATCATCAACAATTGAATCTGAGACAAGCATATTGCTTGAATTATCATTCATGGTCATTCTAAGAGATCACGTATTGCCAACAAGAATTTAGAATTCATTTCTGGAGTTCCTACAGTTATTCTTAAACAGCCTTTGTGCATGCCTAGTTTTCCGAGTTTTCGAATAGAAATTCCTTGTTCGATTAGTGCATTGTACACTCTACTATCTGCTCCTTTTGCATCAAAGAGTACAAAATTAGCATTTGAATCAAACACCTCAAATGCATTGCTTTTTCTTAGATTCTGTATGATTTTCTTTCGTTCATTTTTGATTAATGAAAAAACTGAAGATATTTTATTTGATTTTTGTAGAGCTAAAATTCCGCATTGTATTGCTAATGTGTTTAGTGGATATGGATATTGTATTATTTTTGTAAAAATATCAGTGATTTTCTTGTTTGCTGCAAAATATCCTAACCTTAGACCAGCTAATCCAAATGCTTTGGAGAGTGTGCGTACTACAATTAGATTATCAAATTGTTTGACAAGACTAACTACTGATGAATCTGCAAATTCTACATATGCCTCATCAATTATTATTGGTCCCTTGAATGATTTGATCAGCTTCTTTAGTTCGTTTCTTGTGAATTGGAATCCTGTAGGGTTATTTGGGGAATCCAAGTAAATCATATCTGCAGATTTGGATTTTTTTATGAAATCGTCTATGTTTAGCTTCATTTTTTCAGAAAATGGAATTTTAATCGTTGGAATTGAATAAAGTTTGCATCTTTCCTCAAAAAATCCAAAAGTTGGATCAGATGTTAGAATTTTAGTTTTTTTGGAACACAAGTTTACTAACATTAAATCAAGAATCTGATCTGAACCATTTCCAACTCCAATCATGTTAGCAGGAACCTTGAGATACTTTGTAAGTTCTGAAATGAGGTTTTCAACGTCGCCTAATGGATACTGTCTTACATCACAGCGTTTCTGTGCCTCACGTATTAGTTCTGTCTGGAATTCTTTTTTGATTGCAAAGTTTTCATTTGAATCAAGCTTTATTGCATCTGAAACCTTTTCTGGTTTTTGATATCCCTTTAGCTTTGATAGTTCGTTTAGTCTTTTTTCAAATACACGATTCATTTTAGTCTCCTCTCTACTGCTTTGTAGTGGTTTGGCAATCCCTCTGCATCTGTTAGTATTTTTAGGTCATCTGATATACTATCGAGGTATGATTTTTTAGCCTCAGCTACAACCTGTAATTTCAGAAAATCTAATACAGATAAACCGCCTCTTGTTCTTCCGAATCCATTGGTTGGAAGTATATGATTTGTGCCTAGCATATAGTCACTTGCTGATGATGGTGTATTATTTCCAATCAAAACTAGTCCAGGACCAGTAATCTTTTTTGAGAGTCTTTTGGCATTCTTCACCATCAATTCCATGTGTTCTGGTGCAATCTTGTTTGCCAAATCAATTACTTCATCTTGATTCTTGCATATTGCAATAAATCCATTTTTTGAAATACTTTGTTTAACAATTGCACTTCTTTCTACATCTGGAATTAATTTTTCAAGTGATTTTTGAATTTGTTTTGCTACAGTTTTTGATGTTGTAATGACAAAACACATTGTATCGTCACTGTGCTCTGCTTGTGAAATTAAATCTAATGCAACAAATTCGGGATCTACAGTTGCATCTGCTATGATTCCAAGCTCTGTTGGTCCTGCAATCATATCAATTGATGTTTGTTCACTTACGATTGCCTTTGCAATACTAACAAATTTTCCTCCAGGACCGACAATTTTATCGACTTTTGGTATTGACTTTGTTCCATATGCCAAAGCACCGATTGCTTGTGCACCACCAGCTTTGTAGATTTCTGTTACACCACATATTTTTGCAGATACGACTGTCATTGGATCAATTTTTCCATCAGGGCCAGGTGGTGAAACAGCAACAATTCTCTTAACGCCAGCTAAGTGAGCTGTAAGAATAGACATTATAGCAGAACTTGGATACCTTGCCTTACCTCCAGGAATGTAACAACCTACGCTAGGAATTGGAATAAACGAAAACTGAGACTGTCTACCTGAATTAACATTTGAAAACGTTCCTTTTACTGGAACATTAGGTAATTCTTCCATAATATCTGATTGAACTGTAGCAAGTGTATTACGTACCATAAATGCAGACATTTTTTTGGCTGGAGATAATTTTGATTTTGCTTCCTTGATCTCTTTCTCACTTACACGCAGTGATGTGGTCTTTCTTCCATTGAATTTCTGTTCGTATTTTTTAACAGCAGTATCTCCATTCTTTCTAACATCATCAAGTATTGATTGAACAATTTTCCTGTCTTTGTCTGAGGTTTTTTGACGTCTGGATTCTACGAAACTGTCGATGTTACGAACCTGTAATATCTTGATCAATTCTCTTCGTCACGCTTTATCTCCTCAAGCTCAAGAATCTGTCTTGGTTCATGTACCACTAACCCCTGTGCGATCTTTCGCAATTTTGGAATTAATTTGTGGAAATCTGATTTGAGAATTACAGTGTTTACGCCATACCAACCATCTTCACTGAGAGGGCTGACTGTTGGTTTTTTCAGTGACGGAATATCATTTAGTAATTTTTTCAAGTTTGATTTTCTAATGTTCATGTATAGGTGTAAGTATTTTCTTCCTTGTACTGCACCTTTCATTAGAGTGACAATATCGAAAATCTTTTCACGTTTTTTCTTATCCTTCAATGATTTTTTATTGGCAATGAGGTGTGCACTTGACTCCATCACAACATCAGTAATCTTGAGTCCGTTTTGCTGTAGAGTGGTTCCAGTTTCTGTAACATCCATTATGGCGTCTACATCATCTGGTGGTTTTGCCTCTGTTGCACCAAATGACAAGTGAATCTGGACATTTTTGTTGGTTCCAACACGCATCCATGGTGTGACAATCATAGGATCCTTTGAGCCATATCGTTTTTTGTAACTTTTACAACTCTTGATGAATTTTGAAGCGTTTGTCAGATATTCTGAGGATATTCGAAGTACTTTCTTCTTTTTTGAATAATCTAGAATCATATCATCTAGTGATTTGTATCTATAATTGTCTGGCATTGCTATGACTAGTTTGATCTTTCCATATTCCAAATCAACTAATGGTTCTACGTCTGATTTTGTTTCATTAATCCAATCCTTACCTGTAATACCAACATCATAAAGACCATCAGAGACAAGATTAGGAATCTCTTGTGGTCTTAACATTTTTACTTTGATTTCAGAATCATCTAGGTATACTCGATAAGTTCTGCTTTTTCTGTTAACTTTTGTCCATGAATTTTCGAGTAGCTTGAATGTAGCTTCTTCAAGACTTCCTTTAGGAATAGCGAATTTTACTGATGCAATTTTTATCATGGTTCACCTAGGTTATATAAACTGAATTTGTTTATAATTGTCAATCCTGTTTTCGTGCGTGGAGTTTCATATGTCCTTTCTGTATGCCTTCAGTCACAAGTGCTCTCATTGCAGCAAAATTTTGAGCAAGCCCAACAGATGCCATTACACACGCTAACTCTTGTGCAGAACTCACGCCTAGGATTTTTTTTGAGATTTTTGCTATTGGATGATCATTTATGACACCTCCTACTATGCCCACAGACAAAGGAAGTTCAAATTTTCCTAAAAGGTTTCCTTTATCATCTTTTTTCCATTCAGTTAATGATCTATACATTCCACTTTTTGCAGCATATGCATGCGCTGCTGCCTCTATTGCCCTACTATCTTGACCAGTAGCATTTGCAACTGAGATTGTTCCATTCATTACTCCTTTGTTATGTGTTACAGCTCTAAACGTATCATTATTTGCAAATTGAAATGCAGAAATCATATCATCAACCACTTTTTCACCGCCAACACTGTCTTTGTCAAAGATTGCAGATGCTGTAACCATTCTTTTTGTTGAATAATTTGAAAGTATTCGTAACAATACTCTTCCACCACTTACTTTTTCAATTAATGGAGCAATTGCTTCACACATTGTATTTGTAACATTAGCACCCATAGCATCTCCTACATCAATTAATAATTCAACAATTAGCATTGAATTAGAGTCAGTTTTTACCTCTTTGCAGATAATCTCTTTTACACCTTTACCAAGTTTTGAAAGTGTCTCACTTTTTGAATTTGCTAATTCAATAATTTCAGATGATGTAGAAATAATTTTTGGAATTGTTTCCTGTACGTCTACATCAACAATTTGGATTTGACCTATACTGTAATTACCTTCTGCAGTTGCTTTGAATCCACCATGAATTCTAGCAATTTTTGCAGCTTTTGATGATGCCGCAACTACTGATGGCTCTTCAATAACCATTGGAATAAGATAGTCTTTTTCATTAATTTGAAAATTAGTGGCAATACCAATTGGTAACGAAAATGTACCAATAGCATTTTCAATCATTTTATCAGCATGTGAATAATCAATCCCACCAGTTGCATTTTCTAAAATCTCAAGTTCTTGTTCTGTTAAATTTGCAAAATTTCCTACAACATCTAATCTTTCTTTCAAACTTTTTTCAAAGAATTTTGGTATTGATGAATTTGGCATATTATTTCATTATCCTCAATAATTTATCATCATCATCGCTTGGAAATGCTTTTCCATCAGTATTTGATGTAATCACATACAAATAGCCATCAGGACCTTGAGCTACATCACGAATTCGTCCTACACCACTCAAGATACTGCCATCCAAGTTCATACCATTTTCATCAAGTTCTACTTTGTAAAGATTTGACGCTTTTTGAGAAGCTAATATCATATAATTTTCTAAAGATAATTTATCGCCTGAATAAAAAATTATTCCTCCTGGTTCTAAACTTGGATCAAAACATTTTACAGGATTTTCAAATTCTACATTGTTACTATAGCATTGAACGTTAGGCCAACCATAGTTTTTTCCAGGAATTATTATATTAATTTCATCATTTTTTGAAGGACCAAGTTCAGTTACATAGAAAGTTTCTGTCATGTCCCATGCCATTCCTTTTGGATTTCTATGTCCATATGAATAAACTGGGGAATCTTCAAATGGATTGTCATCAGGAATAGAACCGTCATCATTTAATCTTAAAATTTTTCCTTCTAGTGATTCTAAATTTTGTGCTTCATGTGAAAAATCAGAAACAGAACCAGTACCAATGTAAAGTTTGGAATCTGGACCAAATTTGATGATTCCTCCATTACTAAACGATGATCCAGGAATTTTATCAAGTATGGTTGTTGCGTTAATAATTTTATTATTTGATTCTTTAATCTGAATTACTTTATTCCATAATTCTCCATCTTCAGTGTAAGTATAATATGCATATAGAAAATTATTTTCTACAAAATTAGGATGTAATGCTATGCCTAATAATCCACCATCAAATACATCAGCAGTTCTCAATGTTACTAATGGTTCATCTAATAATTTTTCAGAATCAATTACTCTAATAGTACCAACTTTTTCACTAATGAATATCCTATCATCTGCAAAATCAATGGACCAAGGTTTTACAAGATTTATAGCTAAAATTTCAACAAACTGATTTTCTGCATTATTTAGAATTGGCTCTGGTATAGGAGGTGGATTAGATGGAGATGTGAGTATTACTGCAGATACAATCAATGCTGCAATAATTCCACCAATTCTAATTTTTTTATTCATAATCAAAACTCTACTTGAATATTATTATTAATTTTCTAATTTGAAAAGCGTATATAGCGCATAATGAAATTTTTGACAGCGGGGTGGGGAAGTCAGGTCATCCCGTCGGGCTCATAACCCGAAAATCAGTAGTTCAAATCTACTCCCCGCTACTTAATTCAAAAACTGGTGATCCATTGAATTTTTTTGGAAAACTGATTTTTTTGATTTAATGTACATAATCTCTGCTTTGGTCTACTAAGATGACGATGTGCAGAAATAGTTGGAATATACAATGTTTTAGAAACTAGACGTGGTAATTTGATGATTTTTTTACTAGATGATTTACTGCCACATTTAATACATTGATATCCTTGATTTTTTCCTTTTGATTTCATTCTTTTTTTGCATTTTTTACATGGAGGATTTATTGATTGATACTTTGTTTTTAATTTTAATACATTAATGTATTCTATGTTTACAAGTCTTTGAAAAATTTTTGTTGCTTTTCTAACACCACCACCAATCTGAATTTTATCTCCAACAATTAAGTTCATTGCAATATCAGTAATTTTTGTTGGTTTGTAAACAGCACATTTAAAAATATGATTTTTGGAACGTATAGAAAAAAATACATGTCCACCTTTCATTACAATAGGAATTGTTTCTACAATACCAGTAATTGTACCTGATGTATATGGTTCAAAATTTTTAAAATCAATTTGATTTTTCAAATGATCACCTGTACCTTGATTTGATTTGAAAATTAAATAACCATCTAATTTTTCTTTTATGTTAATCAATTTTGATGCTGAAATTAATGATGAAGGATTTTCACCTCTAATTCCATAAAATACTGGATCAGGTCCATGCGGAGAAATTAAGATTTTTTCTTTTTCCTTATCATAATTGTTAAATGTATATGGAAATGTTTTTTCTTGCATTTCTTTTACTTGTATATTATCAATTTTTCGCTTGGTTCCAAACTTAGATTTTTCTCTATAACTTAGTAATTCATAAGTTTGATCAAAAAACTTGTAGCCAATAGCACCAATAGCACCAACTAAACCTTGACCGTTTCCTAAATAAAACGAATCTAGATTATATTTTGAAACAAATTTTTTGGCATCGTTTCTATGAATTAATTTCCATAATGCTTTTGAACTAAATTGTTCAAATTCATAAGGAATTTTTTGGTTATCAAAAAAAACTAATCCTGGATTCGCTCCATTTTTTGTATCTGAATATTTTTTAATTAAATTTTTAATCATTTGTTTAATTTTTTGAGGATGATTAGTTGAAATCGCTAGACCAACTGCTCCATTTCCACGTGTTTTCCAAGGAATATTTGGATTGAATCTAATCAAATTAGGAAAATCCAAAAATGTTACTTTTTCTTTTTTTAGAAGATTTACCATCTTGTAAGCTAAATAGGTTGTACACATTCCTTTGGGAGAATCTGTATCATCAAATCCAACGTACATTGTATGAGATTTCATATTATTGATGAAAGGAATTTCAATTTTAGTCATTTGATGGCTGTTAGTTTAGTTTAAATTAAAAATACAAGTTTTTATTGTAAATGATAATAATTGATGAAAAAAAAATATTTGAAGTGATATCAGAGAAAAAACCTATTTCAGTAGCACTTAATGGTCCAGATGGAATACTACCCAAAGTTCAGGAAACAGCATCAAACATAATGAAAAAATTTGGAATACCTGCTTTTATTTTGGCAGATACAACATGGGGAACATGTGATCTCAATTCAAACGGAGCCAAAGTACTTGGTGCCGAAATCTTATTCAATATTGGTCATACAAACAAACTTGAAACATTTGAAAATAATGTAGTGATGATTGATGCTTTTGATGATGTTCCATTTGATAGTGTTCTTCCTAAATGCATTCAAAAATTAAAAGGTAAAACAATTTCATTAATTACTGATAGTCAACATCTACATGAAATAAATAATGTAAAAAACTATCTTGAAAAAAATGGAATTATAGTAAAGATCGGAAAAGGGAAAGGACAATTAAATGATGGACAAGTCTTCGGTTGTGAATTTTATCCTGCAATGGAAACTAAAGAAACTGTTGATGCAAATCTATTTCTTGGACAAAGTAATTTTCATGCAGCTGGAATTGCACTATCTACAAAGAAACCAACATATGTTTTAGATCCTTATTTTAATGAAGTAAGAGATGTTAGTAAATTTGCACAAACTTTAGAAAAAAAGGCAACTCTAACAATTTTCAAAGCAGCAGAAGCACAAACATTTGGAATAATTGTTGGCTTAAAGGAAGGTCAATTTGCACAATTAACAGCCTTAAAATTTAAAAAAGAATTAGAATTAGAAGGAAAATCTGTTCAACTATTTGCACTTACAGATATAACAAATGATAGATTGAAAAATTTTGTAGGAATTGATGCATTCATTCAAGTTGCATGTCCTAGAATATCTACAGATAATCAATTTGATAAACCAGTTTTATCTACACCACAAGCAACTGCACTATTGAAATTATTACGTAATGAAGAACTTGATGACTATTTTGAGATACCACACTGGCTTTAATAAAAAACAAATAATAGTCATATCAATAGAAATTTGTTAATGACAGAAGAATTGAAATTGCCAGGAGACAAAATTGCAATGATAGAAGAATTTCTTCCAGGTGATAATACATTTGAGGATGGACATTCAATAAGATCTGCTTCAGTTGGAACTATTGAATTAAATAAATCAGAACAACTAGTCTCAATACAAAAGAAGAAATCTATCTCAATACCAAACATAGGCGATATAATAATTGGAACTGTTGAAGCAAGCCTAGGTTCAATGATTGCTGTATCAATAGAATATGTAAATAATATCAGAACAGCATCAAATGTTGAATGTATTTGTTCAATTAGACATTTACGGAAAAAAAATGCAGCGTTGGTAAAGGATATTGTTAAATTAAAAATTCTTAGTCATGTTAATGGAACAATTCATGCAGGAATTGATGAACATGATCTGGGAGTTTTATTTACAAAATGTAGAAAATGTTTTGGAGTAGTAGTTAAAGTTCGTGATGCTGTCAAATGTAGTGACTGTGGTTGGATAGATGATCGTAAACTATCGTCTGATTTTGAAAAAGCTGATTTTCTAAAATTTGATGAACATAAATGAAAAAGGTTTCATTTCAAGGAGAAAATGGCGCGTATAGTGAAAGTGCAGCAAAAACATTTTTTCAAGAAGAGATAACAACTGTATCTTGTTTAACTTTCAAACAGGTTCTAAATAATACTGAAGCAGGAATCACAGATTATTCAATTTTACCAGTTGAGAATTCTATTGAAGGTAATGTTGGTGAAAGCTATGATGCATTATATTCATCTAATCTATACGTGATTGGAGAAATATATCATAAAATAGAACATTGTCTTATTGGTACAGGTAACTTAGAAAATGTTGAGGAAGTATATTCACATCCACAAGCATTAGGACAATGCAGAAATTTCCTACAGAAAAATAATTACAAAACAATTCCAACTTATGATACTGCTGGAAGTGTAAAAATTATCAAAGACATGAATGAGAATAATATTGCATCCATAGCAAGCAAAAATGCTGCTAAGATATACAATATACCAATAATTAAAGAAAATATAGAAAACGAATCAAATAACTATACAAGATTTTTAATATTATCAAAAGAAAAAACAGATCCTTCAGACAACGATAAAACATCAATTATTTTTTCTATAAAACATGAACCTGGAACATTATTCAAAATAATTAAAAGATTCTCTGAATATAGTATAAACTTGACAAAAATAGAATCAAGACCTAAAATTGGCACAACATGGGAATACAATTTCTATGTAGATTGTATTGGACATGAATCTAATGAAGATATTAGTAAAATTCTATCAGAATTAAAAGATGATACGTTATTTCTAAAAGTAATTGGTTCCTATCCTATTGCAGAATTAAATTAAAATCCTTTAGGTTTCTTTGCACTAAATCCTGCACTGAAACCAATTACTACAATTCCCGCAACAATTACTAAAATTGAGTAAGTAAAAAACAATGGATCGCGTTCTAATTCAAATTTATAATCTTCAGTAAACTCAGAATCACCAGTATTTTGTATTATAATAGATATTTCACCAGATGTAGTAGAAGTCCATGAGAAGCTTGCTTTATCCTTAAAACTTTGATCTACATCATTAGTTGAATCTGGTGTTATGATTTTAATATCAAATGAATCTCCAGTGACAGTTAAAGATTGAGATGAATTTTCTGGTGCATTAAACTGAATTTTATCCATATTACCAATTCCAAATGTTACAGAATCTTCTTGTATTTCATTTGGAGTACTTAGTGAACCAATCATTGAAGATGCACCAAGAATTGAGATTATACTTCCGATTATAAGACCCACTATGGTAAATTTACTTAACATAAAAAAACTGGATTCTAAAACAATAAAAAACTAACTACATCAAATCTACGTCATGTGGCTTACTTTCAGCAAAACCTGCCCCAGACATTTTGATAAATTCTGCATTTTCTTGCATTTGTGATATAGTATGTCCACCACAATAACTAAGTCCAGAACGAATTCCACCAGTAATTTGTTTTAGTATATCTGTAACTGTACCTTTGTAAGGAACAAATCCTTCTACACCTTCTGCAACATAATCATTAAGATCATCAGCTAAATCTACTAAACCTGTCTCTTTGGATTTTCTTCCTCTTGCAGCAGCTAGAGATGCCATACCTCTGTAAATTTTATAGCGTTTACCATTTTTACTTATTGTAGATCCTGGACTTTCATCTGTACCACTTAGCATACTTCCCAACATCACTGTAGATGCACCTCCTGCAAGAGCTTTTGTAGCATCTCCAGATGTTTTAGTTCCACCATCAGAAATTATAGGAATATCATATTTTTTTGCAATTTCTGCACAATCCATTACTGCAGTCAATTGTGGTACGCCAGAACCAGTAATTACTCTTGTAATACAAATTGATCCTGAACCAACTCCAACTTTTACTGCATCAACTCCAGCTTTGATGAGGTCTTCAGTACCTTGCGCAGTAGCTACATTACCTGCAATTAATTCACAATTGGGAAAAGCTTTCTTAATGTTTTTGACAGTAGTAATTGCATTTTCACTGTGTCCATGAGCTATATCAACTACAATAACATCAGTATTTGCTTCAAGAAGTGCTTCTGTTCTTTCCAAAAAATCTCCCTTAACACCAACTGCAGCACCTACTAATGGTCTTCCTTTTTTATCTTTAGATGCATTAGGATAATTCTCAGTATTCAAAATGTCTTGAGTACTAAACAAACCATGAATATTTCTATTATCATCAATAAGAGGTAATTTTTCAATTCTATTGTTTTTGAGAATTTCTTTTGCTTCGCTCACAGTTGTATTGGGTTTTGAGGTAACAACATCTTTTGTCATTAATTCATTTACTAATTTATCAGAATTAGGAGATTCAAAAAGAACATCTCTCTCAGTTAATATACCAACTAATTTAGATTCTGAATTTACTACTAACAGGCCAGAAACTTCTTTATCATTCATAATTTCAAATGCAGTAGAAATAGTTTGATTATCATTAATCTGGTATGGGTTTTCAATCATAACACTTCCAGAACGTTTTACTTTTAGAACTTGGTTTGCTTGTTCTTCAATTGTTAAAAAGCGATGAATAATTCCAATTCCACCTTCTCTAGCCATAGTTACTGCCATAGTTGATTCAGTAACAGTATCCATATTTGCACTGATCAAAGGTATGTTTAGAGAAATGTTTTTTGATAATCTAGTTGATAAATCAGTTTCTGATCTACTAGTAATGCTAGAAAATTTAGGAACAAGAAGCACATCGTCAAATGTTATTCCTTCTCTAATGCTCAAATGAACCTCATACCAGAGAAAGAAAAACCGTTATAAGCCTTTCTTACTGTTTTGAACCAATTTTTTTGAGATTTTCAAAATATCTTTTGTTGCTTCAACATTATGTGTGCGTATTATATCGGCACCATACATTACAGAGATCAATTCTGCAGCCAATGATCCAAATAATCGATCATTGGAATCATTTTTGTGTAAAAGATTTCCGATAAACGATTTATTTGAAACTGAAATGAGTAAAGGAAAACTACCTTTAATAAAACGTAGATTTTGTATTACTGATACATCTCTATTAACCCAATTAGATCTAATTCTTGTAAATGGTAATCCTGTACCAGATTCTCTAAAGAAACCAATTGCAGGATCTACTACAATTTTATTTTTAGGAATTTTTATTTTTCTTGCAATTTTTATGCTTTCTTGAATCAATTTTTTTGTTTCATTAGCGTGATTTCTGCCTATAATTTTTTTGCTGTAAGCACATAAAATTAATGAAGGTTGAAATCTTTCTAAGATTTTTGGCATATTCTGATCAAATTTTAAACCTGATACATCATTGATTATTTCTACACCTAATTCTAAAGAAGATTCAGCAACAGTTGCTCTACATGTATCAATAGAAATTGGGAGGTTTGTTATGTTCTGTATTATTTTTATGGCTTTAGAAATTCTAATAGACTCTTGTTTTTCAGAGATAGTAGTTTTGAGATAAGGTGCAGTTGACATTCCTCCAATGTCAATAATATCTGCTCCTTCATCTTCCATTTTTTTTACAGTTTTAGAAATTTCAGATTTGGTAGTCTTAATAGAATTTTTGTAAAATGATTCAGGACTTAAATTGATAATTCCCATTATTTTTGTTGTTTCCTTATTTCCAACTGTTAATTTTCCTAATTTTGCCATATCATTTATGAAAAGGACATCTAATTTGAGTTTATGACAATAACTGGATGGAAAACCAGATATCGTGAGATACGAAATGAATTTGGATATAATGAATATGATGATCTTAGATCTGCTAAGAAATTAAATCGACATATTGGCAAAAAATATCCTACATCTAATATTAAAAAAATCATTTCAGGGAAAATAATTTTCATAATTGGTGCAGGACCTTCTTTAACCAGATCAATATCAACTATTAAGAAATACAAAAATGTTACAAAAATTGTTGCTGATGGTGCAGTTCAAGCATTAATTGAACACAACATTAAACCTGATATTTTAGTAACAGATCTTGATGGTGACATGCCAAGTATCAAGAAAATTGGTAGATCAAAAATTCCAATCATTGTTCATGCACATGGAAATAATTATGAAAAGTTAGAATTAGTTACAAAATTTCAAAATAAAATTGGTACAACTCAAACTGATAAATTTGGAAAATTGGAAAATTTTGGTGGATTTACGGATGGAGATAGATGCGTATTTTTAGCTGAAGCTTTTAAACCAAAAAAAATTATCTTATTTGGAATGGATTTTGGTAATAAAATTGGAAAATATTCAAAAAAGAAAGTGATAGATAAAAAAACCAAATTAAAAAAACTAGAATATGGTAAAAAACTATTAGAATGGATTGCTAGAAAATCTAACTCTGAACTTTATACTACTACAAAACCAATTAGAGGATTCAAAAATATTAGTATGACTGACCTTGAGTATATTGTAAACAATTAGAATGCGTTTTAATACCGAATGTGTTTTCTAACAATTATGCAATATACTGAAGAACAAATTCGTGATATGGTTAAACTAAAAGAAACAATTATTGAAAAATTATCTAAATATGAAGAGGAAATTGGATTTTTACAAAAAACCTTAGATATTCTAGATGTCACATTGAAAAATTCAAGTTTTACCAAAGCATCTGATCTACCAAAAAATAATTTTGTGGAAAAACTAGATGCAACAAACTTACAGAAAACTGATCAAATAATTCAAATTAAAAAAAACAAAGATGGAAAGATCATTGCTAATGCAACTGTAACACCTGAACAAGTATCAATAGTTCTAGAAGATAATATTGGATTAACAGAGGAAGTTGCACCATTAAGATCATTTTTTGTTGAAAGGATTATCGGTGGAATGAAAAAAAGTGATGATAAATTAGTTGAAAATGGTGAAATAAATGAAGAATCTGTTATTAATTGCATTATAAACAAGAATGGAACTTCAATAAGAGAAATAATTATCAAGAATTACCGTGAAAAAAATAGAGTAGATGAGATTATCAGTACTGCTACATGGTCATTAACACGAATGATAGAAAATTCTACCAAGTGATAATATGGATAAAATTGTTGTTTTAGATTTTGGTTCTCAGTATAGTCATTTGATTTGTAGAAGAATTAGAGAATTATCAGTTTATGCAGAATTAGTACCATATGATATTTCTATTGAAGAACTAAAAAAGAAAGAACCTACAGGGATAATTTTTTCTGGTGGACCATCAAGTGTTTATAATTCAGATGCACCACATCCAGAAAATGAAATATTTGATTTCAAATTACCAATATTAGGAATTTGTTACGGTCACCAACTTATTGTAAATAAATTTGGTGGAAAAGTAAAACAAGCAAACAAGGAATATGGTTCATCACTGCTAATGATGGATAAAAATTCTGAATTACTAGAGGGAATAGGTGATTCAATTAGAGCATGGATGAGTCATGGTGATGAGGCAGAAAAAATTCCAGATGGATTTGAAATAATTGGTCACACAGATAGTGCGCGTGCTGCAGCAATATCAAATAAAGATGGAACAGTATTTGGTATTCAGTTTCATCCTGAAGTTATTCATACTGAACAGGGAACAGAAATTTTGAAGAATTTTGTTTTAAAAATTTGTAAAGCAAAACAAGATTGGACAATGGAAGGATTTATTGAAAAAACTGTTAATGAATTGGCAAAAATTGATGGAAATGTTTTATGTGGTGTTAGTGGTGGAATAGATTCTACAGTAGCTGCATTATTGATTCATAAAGCAATAGGAGATAGATTAACTGGTGTTTTTGTTGATAATGGTTTATTACGATTAAACGAATCAGAAGAAATCCAAGAAATGTTTATGGAGAATTTTTCATTGAATTTTCATAAAATAGAAGCACAAGAAAAATTTCTTTCTAAATTAAGAGGAATTACTGATCCTGAGTATAAGAGAAAAATAGTTGGTGAAGAATTTATCAATATTTTTACAGATTTTGCTGAAAAAAATGGGCCATTCAAATGGCTTGCACAAGGTACACTTTATCCAGATGTAATTGAAAGTGGAGTTTCAAAAGGTCCAGCATCTGTAATAAAATCACATCATAATGTTGGAGGATTACCAGATTGGTTAAACTTAAAAATTTTAGAACCGTTGAGAGAGTTATACAAAGATGAAGTTAGAGAAATTGCAAGAATTATTGGTGTTCCAGAAAAATTAGTAAAACGACATCCATTTCCTGGACCAGGTTTAGCTGTAAGGGTAATAGGGGAAGTAACACCAACAAAATTATCAATTTCAAGAAAGGCTAGTAAGATTACAGAAGAAGAATTATGGGAAGCAGGATTATACAATGATGTTTGGCAAGCATATGCTGCTGTAGGAGATGATAAAGCTGTTGGAGTTGTTGGTGATGAAAGGAAATATGGACGGATTGTAACTGTACGAATTGTTGATTCTATTGATGCAATGACTGCAGATTGGACTAGACTTCCTCATGGGATTTTGGAGAAGATTAGTAATAGAATCACAAATGAAATTGAAGAAGTAACTTGGGTATCATATGTAATTTCCAGCAAGCCTCCAGCAACAATAGAACCTCAATAAATAATCATATCATACACGCACCAAAAACACCAGCAGAGTCACCCAGTTTATTTTTTAGAATTGGAGTATCAATTTGATCGCTGAAAACTTGGTGGTATACCGAATCTTTTCCTTGGTCATATAGAAATGGAATATTTGATAATCCTCCACCAAGAACAATGGCATCAGGATCTAAAATATCTATTACATTTCCAAGAGCCAAGCCAAAATTCTCTAGGAATTCACCCTTCCATCTCGGATACTGATTGTTGTTCGCCTGAAGGATTTCAGATACTGATTGTTGTTCGCCTGAAATTTCTTCCCATCTTTTTTCTAGTGCAGGACCGCTAAGATAAGTTTCAACACAACCTGATTTTCCACAATAGCATGAATTTCCTGCTGGTTTAATGCAATGATGCCCCCATTCACCTGCAATATTTGTTCTACCATTATGGATCTGTTCCTTTATTACTATACCACCACCAACACCAGTACCCATTATTACACCAAAAACTATATCAAATTTTTGTGCTGCACCAAGTTTTGATTCTGCTAATGTAAAACAATTTGCATCGTTCTCAATAGAAATTTTTTGTTTCAAAAGATTTTCTAAATCATTCTTAATATCTTTTCCAATAAGGCATTGTGTATTACTATTTTTAATGACACCAGACTGTTTTGATAATGCACCAGGAGTGCAAATTCCTATGGATATACTATCATCAGTTTTCTGTTTTAAGTCATCAACTAAATTCTTAATTAATTCAAGAATTGATGAATAACCTTCCTGTTGATTTGTCGCTAATCTTTTTCTATCGATAATTTCAAATTTTTCATCTAATAATACACCCTCTGTTTTTGTTCCACCAAGATCAATTCCGATTTTATGCATAATTAGTATACAAGCTACTCATACATAAAAAATAAAGAAAAAAGAAAAAGTTAGATACTATTTCTAATCGTGTGCGTGTGGGTTTTCTGAACCAGATTCCATCTTCACAAAAGTTCCTGCTGCTTTATCATGCCATTCCATATTGGCTTGATCAACTAGAACTGCTTGTGGAGGACAAACTGACACACAAGCCATACAGTAAATACAATCATGTTCTCTTATTGCATCTGCCTTGTCTGTGAAATCAAGTCGTTCTTCTTTTTCAGTTGTGCCTTCGCCTTTCCATTCAGTAGTATCATTTACTGCGTCAATTCCTGAAATATCTTTGTCAGTTCTGTACCACTGAAATATTTGAACAGGACATGCTTCAATGCATGCACCATCTGCAACACAAACATCCCAGTCATTTGCTACCATGGTACCAGTGATTCCTAGTTTCACCATTTTTTCGCCGTGTTTTTCATAATCGGCTAGAACTTTCTCATCTGTTGATGCATCCCAGTCATTTCCAGGTTCACCAGCTTGTGATGGCCAAACCCAATGGAAATTTCCTGATGGTCCATCAATGATCTTACCAATTGGTGTTTTGCCTTCTTTACAAAAGTCTTCTAGTATTGCCATAGTGAATCATTTTTTGAATATTATTTAAATCTAAACAAAATTAGTACAAACTAAACGATCAGAAACCAGAATTAAATATTATAACGCTGTTTTTGATATAAATTTACGTACGTTCATATCTTTTTGAAATCTGAATACATTATTGGATATTATAAAATTTGATGTATATAGAGGGCCAAATATTGGAATCTACACAAAAGTTAATGATGAATTTGTTTTTGTTCCGAATGGATTTGCTAGTTCAAAATCAGAAAAATTGGCTCAATATCTACAAACAGATTA
>Ga0208522_1000182_pt1 | contig 42197 bp, 34 predicted proteins | sample ETNtaG_25_FD_185763 | JGI IMG/M metagenome (GOLD analysis project Ga0208522, IMG submission 185763) | Marine microbial and viral communities from oxygen minimum zone, Eastern Pacific Ocean - ETNP201302SV86 (SPAdes) (version 2) | ecosystem: Environmental > Aquatic > Marine > Oceanic ... | reverse complement strand
TGGCGATAGGTCCGCTTCCAACTGCTCCAGAGCGGGTTCAACCAAGGCGAACTGCTCGGGGCTCGATATGCCGAATCTTAGTGAGGTCCTCGGGAACCTGGGCTCTTCCCCGGACTCTGTCAGCCATGGCCTCTGGAAGTCTATCTCGCCTTCCACCTGGATGAACTCCCCGACTATGCTGGTAGAGAGGGCGGGGTAGCCGCCACTGGCTGGGACGCCCCTGGTCAGCATGAACCCATACAGGAAGGAAAGGCACTTGCTGTCATCTATCGAAGGGACGAAAATGAATTCCATCTCCCTGTTTGGGACTTGGATGGACTCGCACCCGATCCCCCCGTCGTTGGAGTCGAAATCCCAACCGGCCTCCTCGAACGGCGTCTGGTTCCACGCCATGGCACCCCTGGTGTACCAGAGCATCAGATCGATCCCGATTAGCTCGACCTCGCCATTGGGCATTCGGGAGATCTGGTCTGGATCGCCCGGTCCGTGCGAATTCATGTTTCTTCGGACTTGATCGATCGCATCGATGACCAGCGGGTTCGAGATGTTCCCCTCTATCAGGATGTAAGCGGGTTCCCCCTCATCACTGAAACGCTCGTTGATGAGGCCGACCCCGACTGCCAAGTCTGAGTCTTCCTCGATGAAGTCCTCGACCTGGAAGTCCCCCTCCAGGGACAGCATGATCGGGGTCGCCATTGCTGTGATCAGTATCGAGACGACTATGACCACCGGGGCGAACCTTGCCGACTGGGTGGATACATAGGCCAGCCAGGAGCTTGGGATCATGTGAATAATGTCAGTGCGCTCATCCTCCAGCCTCCCCCTCGATTCCAGCCATAGGTCGACGTCGAGCCTTGCAAGGGGGACCCATAGGCCAGTGAGGAAGAAGGCGCAGAACACGCCAATCCCCGCCTCTATCCCGAAGGACCTGAGTGCGGCTATACTGGATGTCATGTTGGCCATGAAGGCGACGATGGTGGTCACCGAAGTGAGCATGATTGCCAGTCCGACTTTGCTAATCGCCTTGCGTACTGCCTGCTCCGAATTTGCTCCCGATCTACGTTCCTCCTTGTATCTGTGTAGACTGTGTAGACTGTCGTCTATTTCGAGGGCAAGTATCAGTATCGGCAGCAGATTCGAGAACTGTGACCTGAAGATTACCTCGTACCCTGACCACTTCCCGATGATTATCGCCCAACCGATCAATCCGTACATCCAGACCAAGGACAGGGAAAGGCTGGTGGCGACTATCCCTACGTCTGACATCCTCCTCAGGCTGGCCCAGAGAAGTATCAGAATGGCAAATCCCATCAACAAGATCAGAAATGCGCTAGAGATCAATTCGCGATTTATCTCGACGTTTATTGACTCGGCGAACATCAGGGAGACGATCGTCTCGTCGCTCTCCCTGAGGTCCTCCTCCAGAGAAAGGTATAGCCACTCGACGGAGCACAGGGGCTGTCCGAGCTCCTCCTTCTGCCTACAGATCTCAACCGAGTAGCGTATTGGGTCCGTCTCCAGATCGAGCCCATCCCACTCGTAACCGAACTCAGAGCTGGCATTCTTCCAAGTAAAGGTCCAACCGTTCTTCTGCATCTCGTCCCTATCGAAGTTGATTATCATCCAAGCAGCGGAAGCCGACCACCTGCCCCTTTGCCAGTTCTCGGAAACCAAGGAGCCATCGTCGGAGAATTCGTGACCGACCGGGCCAAGCACTACCCCCGTTTCATCGGGTAGGAAGGCACGGTCGTTGGAGAGGAATCTGAGGAAGGCCCCGTTGCTGTTGTTGGCCATTCTATGGGCTGCCAGGTCTATGTGGTCTTGCGTGACGTTCGGGTCATCGAAGGAGAGGCATTCCAGTGCCCCGCAGTCGGTCCAATTGGTTGGAGCTGGGTCTGTTGACTCGATTATGTCGAGAGTCGCGGCGAGCTTGTATGGATTAATTCTGGGTGCGGTCAAAGAGGACTCATTGGCCATAAAGGTCCGGAATTCGGTTGCCAGATCTAGAATCCCCAATGCCGGATCTCCGGAAATCTCAGATGCTAGTGGGAGGTAGAATTCTGAAATCTCACTTTCCCTCATTGTGGCTGCGTCATGATCGATCTCCCTGAGGACAGTTAGGTTCAGGATCCCGCCCTTTGGCTCGGAGATTCCACCCTTGACGCCAGGGAAATCGGCGATCATCGTCACGTCTGACTCCGGTTCGCCGAAGTGTTCCGGATTCCTGACAAAAATCCCGAAGCCCCAAATGTTTCCTGCTGCGGTGAATTCTTCCCTCAGGACTTGATTGGCATCTAGTTCTGGGGACTCCATGTCATAGGATTCGATATCAATGGGTTCGGAAGAAGCGATTATCCCGGGAATCATGAAAATTGAGACCACTATTATGGCGAAGTGGATCTTTTTCCGACGTGGTATCAAGTAGTCGGCTAGACTCTCGAAGTCTCTCACGGTCCAGTCGCAGGCAATTCAATATTTGACTGATTGTGTCCGTTTACAAGCCACTGTCTTTGAGGGATTTCAGTGCTTCTACCTGTGACTTGGTGAGTTTCTCTGGTTCGGCCAACGTGAACTCTACGTCCAATGCACCGCCGGCGTGTCCATGTCCTTGCAGGCGTCTTCGATCACCGATTCTAGTTCCACTTGGAATCTCTATCTGCAGTCTCTTTCCGGATGGAGTCGTTATTCTCACTTTTCCCCCAAGGGAAAGCATCGTGTAAGGCAATCTGACTTCCTGGATTAGTCGGCCGTCCTCCCATCTGCGTCCCTCTTCTGCATCGAGTCGAACGGTGATTAGCAGGTCTCCTGAGTCCCCCTCTGGGTGCTCGTGCCCCATTCCCTTCAGACGGAGCAAGTGACCGTGCTCGGCTCCTTTGGGGACTCTCACAGTAATGGTGCTTCCTTTCGTGATGACGCCGGTTCCTTTGCATGCAGAACAACCTCTTGATGAGCCGAAGCTAGAACCATTGCAATCCGAACACCTCCTCATCCTTCGGTGACTGAATTTGACTTCTGTGCCGCTGATTGCTTGATCAAGGGATATGTCCAGACCGGCTTGGATATCGGCGCCCTTGGAAACCTGCTGTCTCGGGCTGGGTCCTCTCCTAGTACCTCCAAAACCAGAGTCGAATCCAGGATTCTGGCTACCTCTGCCGCCCATAAATTGTGAGAAAATATCTCCCAGATCCACCCCTCCGAACGGGGATCGATTCCTCCCTCCTTGGAACATCTCCTCCATTCGTCTCTGCTGGTCGTGCTGGCTCCTGCCTTCAGCAGTTCCAATCGACTCATATGCGGATTGTATTGCCTTGAATCGCTCTTCTGCTGCAGCATCTCCAGGATTCCTATCTGGATGGTATTGCCTAGCTAGCTTACGATATGCCCGCTTTATCTCTGCATCCGAAGCATCCTTTGAGACGTCCAACGTCCGATAGGGGTCTTCGGGCACAATAGTACTCCAGAAGGCATTGTCCTTCAACCTGATGAGAAAGTGCACTAACCGGTGTTCTAATCATTGGTGTCTTGCTGGGGGTGGCATGGGAGTCGGCTGGGCGGTCTTCAGAAACTATGCTGGACACGCAAAAGAGATTCTTGGGGATGTAACAGACTACCCGCGCTTCTTCCTAATGCCCCCGTCTGCCATGGTAGAGGCCACGGATGATGGGGCCAATGTTGTGACGCTCCTTGAGCCGGATGAGCATATTGATCATGAGGTGGAGATGGTATTCAGACTGGGGGATGACCTTACTCCAATCCAGATGTGCGTAGGGATTGATACAACAAATAGAACTCGTCAAACTATGGCTAAGATAGAAGGTTGGCCATGGTTAGAGGGCAAGGGTTTCAGAGGTTCTGGGGTTCTAGGGACATGGACTGATTGGGATGATAGAGAAGTGGAAATTGGCCTCTCAGTAAATGGGGAAACTAAGCAATTGGCATCAACTGATCTAATGGTGCACTCGATAGAAACTCTACTGTCTCATCTCAATCGCTGGTACGATCTAGAGGCAGGGGACTTTGTCTGGACTGGAACGCCAAAGGGTGTTGGCCCGATGAAGCCAGGTGACGTCATTAACGCGTGGATGAAGAACTCTGATGGCGAAACCATTAGCATACTTAATGCGGTATGCGAGTAGTTTGGAATAGGGTAGTTAGCATGGACTCCGGAACCAGGAGAATCACAGATACTTGGCTGCTAGATGACAGTGGTGTGGCTCACAAGGGAGACTTCCTGCTGCATCAAGATGGAGCTTTCTCACTCAGCAGAGGAGATGAGGATGTAGTGGAGATCATTGACGGGTCGCAGCGCCTTGTGACCAGGTCGCTTCAGAACTGGCATACGCACATGGCAATGGTGCTGAACAAGTCAATGGGAGAAGGGTTGCCTTTGATGGAATGGCTTGAGACGTCCATATTCCCAGTTGAGAAGAAATTGTCAGAGGAGTTTGTGGAAAATGGCACCAGAGCGGCCATTGCGGAGATGATTGCTACTGGGACAACATTTGCATGTGACATGTATTTTCATCCTGAGGTTGTGGGAGGGGTAGTTGCTGAGAGTGGGATTCGTGCGAAGGTCTGCGGCCCCATTACAGATTTCCCAACTCCATCATATCCTGAAGGGGCCGGACAGGCTCTGAAGAAGATTGAAAGTTTGCTGTCGGAAGGTTCTCCTGTGCCTGGTAAAATAGAGTATGGGATAGGAACTCATTCAGTATACACCTGCTCAGAGGAGACTTTGCTGAAAGCATCCGAGTTATCTCAGAAAAGTGGTTGCACACTAAGCATCCACGCGTCCGAAACTAGGGGGGAGGTTGCTGACTGTCATGCAAAACACGGAATGTACCCGATAGAGTACTTGGACTCGATTGACTATTTCACCGAGGGGACGGTCTGCGCCCATTGTGGTTGGGTGACTAAGAAGGAAATGCGGATACTTGCCAGCCATGCCTCTCATGCAGTACACTGTCCAACAAGCAATCAGAAGCTAGCGTGCGGAGGTACCATGTCATATCCCGCAATGGTGGAAGCGGGAGTTGATGTCAGGCTAGGCACTGACGGTGCTGCTAGCAATAACTCGTTGGACATGAGGGCGGAGGCTAAGGCGGCTAGTCTAGTACAGAGACATGATCATTGGGACGCTAGGATTCTCGGACCTGAAGAGACGTGGTCCCTAGCAACCAAGGGGTCCGAGGACTGGGTTACTTGGGATCTTTCGGATATCAGAATGAGGCCATGGGGGAGAGGGGGTAGGAGGTTGTTACCAAATCTGATTTACTCGGGAGCAAGGGTTCTGGACGTGTTCGTCAATGGGGAAGCAATTCGCAGGGATGGGGTAACTTTGACTTTGGATGAAGCAGAGGCTTGTCTGGCTCTGGAATCATCTGTTGAGGAGTACTACAGAGATTTGTAGTTCATGGGTGGAATAGGAAAGCGGCCCCGAGCACGGCGTAAGATGACAATAGCATGGCTCCCTCCAACCAGTTTGACTTTCCATCTGCAGCAATCGAATTGACGATCATCACTGCTAGAAAGGCAGAGACGGTCTCAAGCATTCCAAATTCGAAGGTCAATGGCACGTCTAACAGCCATGCGAATACGACCATTAGTGGAGCTACGAAAACTGCGATCTGGGTGGATGAGCCCATGGAAATTGCGAAGGAGAGATCCATCTTGTCCTTGGCAGCCACTGAGACTGCAGTGAAGTGCTCAGCAGCATTTCCGAATAAAGGAAGGAGGATTACGCCGATGAAAAGATGTGGCAGTCCGAGATCTTCGGCTGCTGCCTCCACTGAGTGCACTAGAATCTCGGCCATCCAAGACACTAGAATCGTGGCCACTACAAGGAGAATGACTGCATCTCTCTGAGTCATTTCTGGATCCTCGTGATGAGAGCCATCGGTGGCAAAAAGGTGCACATGGGTGCGGAACTGGAAGAATAGAAACAGGCCGTACATCATCAGGAGAATTACAGCAGCGATATGACTCAAGTCCTGAACTCTTGAATCTCCCACTTCCCCTCCAACAGTTGAGTGGAAAACTGTGGGTATTACTAGGACGATCATCGAGAGGAGGAGGAGCGAGCCATTTGAGCTAACTTGGTTCTCCGAATAGCTCTGCTCTGAATGATGGATACCACCCCAAACAAATGCTAGACCCATGACCAACAATAGATTTCCCAGGATACTTCCAATTAGGCTTGCTTGAACTAAGTGAACATAGAATGATTGTGCCTCTACATCGACTACCTTGGAGGCTTCGAGGATAAGTAGAACGGCGATTATGAGTTCAGCGGCATTACCAAATGTCGCATTCAGAAGTCCTCCAAGTGAATCTGAAGTTCTTAGAGCGATTTCCTCAGTGGCTCTCCCCATTAGGAAGGCAAGAGGCATTATGGCCACCAATGACGAGAAGAAAGCCAAGGAATAATTGTGTTCTACATAATTGAAGTAGGCCGTTAATGGTATTGCAATGAGCAAGATGTTCAGCTTTGTGTCTCGGGGATCCAGGGCTCTAATCCAGCTTACCGACTCCGTCATAATCGGTCGTGGCACCAGTTTTCTAGGTCAATGTTACGCCTCGGCACGGAGCGTTCTTGTCGTCTTTGCAACACGAGATGCCATGGGGGGGGCATTCAGATTAGCAATGACTGGTTCTCCAGGTACTGGAAAATCGACCGTTGCCTCCTTGCTTGAAGGATTCGATTATTGCATTGAAACCGTAGAGGATCTGGCCGTGGAATTTGGATGTATAGACGAGGTTGACCCCCATGACGGAGCGAGACCGGTTGACGTAAAGAGGCTGCAAAAAGAACTGGAGTCTGCATGGAAAGAGAGCCCAATAAGGCCAACTGTCATCGATGGTCATCTCTCTCACCTGCTAGAAGTAGACTGCGTGGTCATTCTGAGATGTCGTCCGGGAGAGTTGCGTGAAAGGCTCACAGAGAGGTCTTACTCGAGTCAAAAAATCGACGAAAATGTCGATTGGGAGATACTTGGTGGGCCATGGACGGAGAATATTGGCGACAAGCCGACAATCGAGTTTGATACATCGTTCGAGAGGTCGGGGTCAATAGTTGCAGCAATTCTCAAATGGGCATCAGATGACTTCAAGCCAAGAAGTCCGCTCAATCCAATTGACTGGGTTGGTAAAGGAGAAGTCTGAGATGTTCGAGAAAATGAGGGAAAGGTGGACTAAGGCAATCACTCCCTTAGTTCATAGAATGGAAGGTGTGGATCCCAGCACCCTTACTTGGACAAGCCTCGCTCTATCTCTGTTGGCATTCTACCTGCTTATGACCGCAGAGAGAAATGCGGAGGGTGCAATCTACATCATTGGAGGGGTCGTGATTGTCCTAATTGCAGGAGTTCTGGATGGTTTAGACGGGGCTCTTGCCAGACACCAGGGGACCGATGGGCCATATGGGGACTTTCTTGACCACACTATTGACAGGATTGTAGATGTTGGGATCCTGGTGGCAATTGGGATGAACGCGGACTTTGTGAACAATCCCAGTTCAGGGTATATCGCTGGTCTGCTAACTCTCTTCGGTTCGTACATGGGTACGCAAGCTCAATCTGTCGGACTAGGCAGAATTTACGGTGGATTCTCTAGAGCAGATAGGATGGTGTTGACTTTGGTTGCTCTAATTGTGACAGCATGGCAGGCGCAAGGAGATGTTTCAGGAATCTCTATCGAAAGTTATCACTGGTTGGCAGACTGGGCATTATTGGGGAACGGTGAGTTGAATGGGATGACGTTCGCATTGGCTATTTCTGCATGGGGAGGAGTATACACATTCCTAGTTAGATTCGTCAAAACAAGGAATGGTTTGATCGCATAAGTGGAAACTTAGATTGGTGGTGAAAATCTACTTCTTTCTAGCCTAGAGTGGGGCAATGGTTATCCTCTATTCAACTCGCCTGAGGAATGTGAAGCACCTAATCGATAGAGTTCTAGATCTTCAGGATGATGAGACACAGTCTCCGAAGATGCCTGAAATTGAAGAGGTCCCGGATCTAGAAAATCTTCTGAAGTCACTTCAGCCGAAGATCAGAGTCTTCGGTTGTGGAGGATGTGGATCCAACACAGTCGCCCGATTAGAGCAAGAGGGATTGTTCGATGATGAATATGTCAGGGGGATGGCAGTAAACACGGATGCTCAACATCTGTTGAGAGTGAATGTGGAGAACAAGGTCCTGATTGGTCGCTCCGCCCGAGGCAGGGGGGCGGGGGGCGATCCAGAGAAGGGAGAGCAGGCAGCATACGAGTCGGAAAGAGTGCTGAAAACAGAGGTAGAGGAATGCGATCTGGCATTCATCACTGCGGGTCTTGGAGGTGGCACTGGGACAGGGAGTGCGCACGTCGTCGCTAGACTCGCAAAGGCAGCCGATGCACTGACGATTGCGGTTGTTAGCTATCCCTTCGTTTCCGAAGGAGCTGTGCGCAGACAGAATGCCGAATGGGGACTAGAGAGACTAAGGGAGGTGTGTGACACAGTTATCGTCCTTCCAAACGAAAGATTGCTAGAAGTTGAAGGGGTTAGGGACCTACCTCTAGATGCAGCATTCAGAGTAGCGGACGAATTGCTAATGAGGAGTATTTCGGGCGTCTCGGAGATGATTGCCAAGGAAGGAGTGGTCAATCTTGACTTCCAGGATCTACGATCGGTAATGGAGAATGGTGGTGGAGTGGCGATGATTGGCCTAGGTGAAGCGACTGTGGAGGAAGGCGCAGAGAAGGCGACCATGGAGGCTTTGCAATCACCTCTTCTTGATATCGACATCTCTGATGCAAGGGGTGCGCTGGTAAACGTAGTCGGTGGACCTGGTTTGACTCTCGGAGAGGCGGAGCAATGTGCAAAGATTATCCGAGAGAGCATCAACCCATATGCCAGGATGATTTGGGGAGTGACAACAGATGATTCGATGGGTAGCGATATCAGGGTTCTTCTGGTTCTAACCGGAGTGAAGAGCGAACAGATTCATGGAGCAGCCCTTCACACCCAGATGAGGAATCTCAGAAACAGAACAGTAGAATTCGTGAGTTAGATTCTTTACAAAATAAAGAATGGAAATACTTTGTCTTCCCGTCGTCCTTAAATGGAATCTGTAGGTCGCCGGGATGCTTCTAGGTGTTAGCATGGCGGTTGAGAATTCCAAGGTAGGTCCGATTGAAGAGCTTGCTCAGTCTTGGCAGGACGAGATTGAAGGTCGTGTAAAGGGCCTTCAGACCGGTTCCTACGCCAGAATCCTGAAGATGGCGAAGAAGCCCTCGAAGCAAGAGTTCAGGCAGACCGTGATAGTTTGTGGGATTGGGATGTTTGTATTGGGGGCGATTGGTTTCGTCATCCTAGCGCTAATGGTCAATGTTTTCCCTCCATTCTTCAACTGGTTGGTAGGCTGAGGTGGTAATAATGTCAGAAGCTTATACGGTGTATATCAGAAGCGGAGAGAAGGTCCTACTGATGCAGCGATCGGATGAGGTTGCTGACTTCCCCGGCGCATGGGATGGGATATATGGGGTCGGCGACCCCGATGACCACGATTCTGTAGTATCAAGGATATCGGAGTGTACAGGAATTAGTCCCGAGAAGATGAGTCTGGTTCGCTCTGGGTTGGCCAGGGGGCTTGCTTTTGGAAATCGTCTTAATGACGTGACGCCGATACTTTTCATTACCGAGGAGACTGAAGTCAGCCCGGGTGCGTTGTACAAGAACAGCGAATGGGTTGACCCTGGGAAGATTCAGGACAAAGACTACGCCACCCCCCAACTAAAGGAGATGTATGGGGACGTTGCTTCTTACCTGTACATTCTCAAGACTTCGATCGGCCAAGAGCAAAACGTAGCAGGTGAGATCAGGGCAAGATTATCTGGAACTGGTTCTCTGAAGGACATTCAAGACAAGATCTTCGGGGTACTCAGCCCGCATTACATGAAGGGTTTCGTCTTCATCGAGGCTACTGCGATGCATCATGTCCAGAAGTTGATCGGGCGTGTTGGAGTAGGAGTGACTCCCCTAAAGAACTGCAGCAAGGTGTTAGGAGGAGAGGCGCCTCTAGAGGACGTGCTTCCATACCTAGAGCCGAAGGCGGCCACCTCTGGAATCGAGGAGGGTTGCATAGTCGAGATCTCAGGAGGCGCTTTCAGGGGACAAGCGGCACGGGTAACCAGGGTTGCCGAGACAAAGGAAGAGGTCACCGTCGAGTTGTTCGAAGCCGCCGTACCGGTTGCGCTCACTGTTAGGGCCGACCAAGTGAGGGTCACTCAGAGGGTGGAGTGACCCGAGAAGTGTCTTTTTCCAGTTTACATCATTATCAAATAGGGAGAGCAGGTCGGCGAGTTCCGCGATAAGAGGTCATTTTCATGTCAGCACGGAATGAAACCCCCCACAAAGTCATTCAAGCACTGGGGAAGAAGAAGTGCAACGGGTCATGGGAAGAATCTGTGGAGAACCTGACAATGGATCAGGTCAAGGAGTTAGCAGAGAGTCAGAAGGACCGTCTGACTGGGAAGTCAATTTACGCACGATGCAGAGAAGTTATGGGGACATGTGTTTCTATGCGGGTTAGAGTAGAAGGAATGGAGCCTAAGGTGGCTCTTAACGCAATGAGCGAGGGGGAGTTTAGCGAGCATTTCAGCTAGATTCGCCACGAATTGCGGGAGAGGCATGAGCCTCGCGAACCGCAGAGGTGGGAAAAATGAGAGAAAATCTGCAAACCGCGATTCAACAGGCAATAGAGGAGGCTCCGGAGAGAGGCTTCGTCGAGTCCATCGAGATTTCTTTCACAATCAAGGATGTTGACCTGAAGATTCCGACAAATAGAATTCAGGAAGAGGTCAGGCTTCCCTCTGGCAGGGGAAAGCCAGTCAAGATAGCCATGTTCGCTGGAGGTGAGATGGCTGCCAAGGCTAAGGCAGGTGGTCTCGAAGTAATTGATCCATCTACGATTGAGGATTTGGGAGGGGATCGCCAAAAAGCTAGGAAGATGGCCAAGAATTACGATTTCTTCCTCTCAGAGATTCCACATATGGGGACGGTAGGTAGATTCCTGGGTGGCGTATTGGGACCAAGGGGGAAGATGCCTCGACCTGTTCCTCCAACTCTGGATCCTTCTGCTCTCGCGACAGGACTCAAGGACACAGCAATTGTCCGTTCTAGAGACAGGGTGACATTCCACACAGCATTGGGCTCGAGAGAGCAAGGTATAGACGACTTGACCGCCAACGCTGTAGCCATTTGGGACAGGGTCATCGGGAAGCTTGAGAGGGGGTCCGGGAACATTCGATCTTGCTTTGTCAAGACATCCATGGGACCCTCCATTAGAGTCGAGGTGATCTTGTGATTCCAAAGGTAGCAGGATGGAAGAAAGATCGCGTGTCAGAGTTGACAGAGATTTTCAGCAGCGAAGGGGTAGTAGCTGTCGTCGATGTCTCTGGCGTTCCTGCCAGCAACATGATCGACATGAGGAACACCTTGAGGAAGAGAATGAGCATCAGAATGGCCAAGAAGTCATTGGTGAGGATTGCTTGGTCCGAAGCTGGTAGGCCAGAGAGCGAGATAGAAGCACTTCTGGAAGGGGCGCATCAACCCTGTATTGTTCATAGTGACTCCATGAATGCGTTCGAGATCTTCGGGGAATTGGAGAAGACACGTCAAGGTCGAGCAGCCAAAGCGGGTGAAAAATTCCCGAACGAAGTTACAATTCCTGCTGGGCCAACAGAATTCGGACCTGGACCAATCGTAGGGGAGTTCAACGCGGTAGGAATTCCTGCTAAGATTGACAAGGGGAAAGTCGCTATCCAGAAGGATACCACCTTCTCTGAAGGAGCCGAGATTTCTGCGGATCTGGGAATCATGCTAGCAAAGCTAGGGATCAATCCGATTGAGATTGGCCTAATCCTGATAGGGGCAATCGAAGAGGGGCATCTTTTCCAGTCGTCTGATCTTGATCTTGATACGGACGGTCTGAGGAATGACATAGTGAGTGCGACTTCAGGTGCTTTCAATCTGGCTTGCAACGTTAGGTGGTTCTCCTCCACTACTACTCCAACTCTAATCTCAAAGGCTTCTTCGGAGGCTCTTTCGGTTGCCTTGGAGGCTGGTGTAGTCAACGATACAACGGCCGCGACCATACTATCACAAGCACAATCGCGTATGATGTCCCTAGCTGGACAATTGGATTCCTCAGCTCTTGGTGAAGAGTTGCAAGCTGCTCTAGGAGCAGTATCTCAGAGTGCTGAAGTCGCCCCCTCCGAGGCGACAGATTCGGGAGAAGCCGATGAGGCTGAAGCCGATGAGGAAGAGGAGGAAGAGGATGCAGGGTTCGGTGGACTCGGCGATCTCTTCGGATGAAAAAAAAGGTGAATGAAATGGAATATGTATATGCTGCAATGTTGTTGCATTCTGCAGAAAAGGACATCGATGACAAGGCCATCAGCTCAGTGCTGAAGGCTGCAGGAGTCGAGGCTGATGGGGCTCGAGTAAAAGCCCTAGTCGCCTCACTAGGCTCCGTCGACATCGGTGAGGCCATGGCGACCGCGGTCGCCGCCCCAGTGGCTTCGGCTGCTCCTGCTGCTTCTTCCGGTGGAGCTGCCGCAGAGGCTGCTCCAGCTCAGGAAGAGGCTGCTGAGGAGCCCGAGGAAGAGGCGGGCGGCTTCGAAGGTCTTGGCTCCCTATTCGGCTGATGCAAAGATTGGAACGAATGAAGCAAGTCGCTATGGGCGAGGGCCTCGAGGGTGGTCTGAGACGAATGGAGCGGACGCTTGAGATTCCAGTAAGTATAGTGCCCACTGAAGCAATCAGGGCTATGCGGATAATCGGCGAAAGTCGAGGATGGGAGATGGCGCGCTTTGAGGAGACAACACTGGTGCAGAGATGGGCAATAATTGTACCAATCGCAAAAAGAGCCAGGGTACTTGGATTGAAGATTATGTCCGGGGAAGCAGAAGGTCTAGCGATTCGGACCTGGAGTTATGTGCCGGGTTCTTCTGGGAGGATGTCATTTGTTTCCTTCAGAGTACCAGAGTTGTTTGATAACGAGAAGTGGAGAGAATTTCTGCTCGAGTGGTCTAGGATGCTTCCAAGATGCCCTTGGAGGTGGACCTTCATGGAGAGATCGGTGATTGGTTATCTTCTTCCTGAATTCAGGAATTCACGGAAGTTGTTTTCCAAGGAAGGGTTAGACATAGGTAGTTGGGAAGGTTCTCAGGATTACTGATTGCAGACATTAGAGTACAGATAGAGAGAGCATTTGATATGGTGCTCTGAGAGCGAGGACTGAAACGGCCATGGACTTCCAAGACCTGGTGGACACCCCTCAGAAGGTAAAGACGTTAGCAGGAACCCTGGTTTTCCTAGTTGCATTCCCAATCTACTTCCAAGCCCTTCCATCCCTGATAGGGGATGATGTCTCCGGAAGTGGTTCCTCAGGACTTTCTGGTTCACTTACGGTGAGTTTCGAGGAGAGTACGACCTCTCTGAGTGAATCTGTTTCTCTAGGCGATGGGGAGAGTCACGATTCTTTCTTCGATCTGACGTCTGAGCAGGAATTAAGCATCGGGTTCGTAGAATTGCGGGTTTCTTGTAATGATAATGATGACCCGGGTCCGGGATTCACAGACAGCGTAGATGGAGTCAGCGATCTCAGTGATGTCGAAGGGATTGATGATCAGAGTGCAGATGGAGATTGTTCGGGGGGTGGGAATGGCGGATTTACAATCCGCTGGGACGTTACTCCGAGTTACACAGGAGAAGGCTTCACTGAGGAGGACATGAATGAGAATGAGATTAGGGAATTATGGAACGACGGGGGGCTAGGCAGAGGAGGATGGATTGCCACAATCACCGCTTCGATTGAAGCGGCCCCCATTGCAGGTGGCCTCATAGACAATGATGAGGACTTTGATATCACTTGGACTGCCGTTTTCTATGAATTGAGTATTGAGGCTGCAAGTAGCTAGGTCTTTGCCTGGATGCTTACTACATCTCCGTCGACTAGTTCATGATCCGCGCCAATCACTCTTCCGGATATGGCGTGAATCGCCCTAACAAATCCCTCTCCGAGATCGGAGTGGACCTCGAATGCTAGTCCCTTTGCAGTAGTTCCCCTTCGGATCAGAATTGCATCTGGTAGGGGTTTTCCATCCCCATCAACCCAGTGAGTCTCGTCCTGAACTGGGTATGCGACGATTCGGGATAGTTGTCCAAACACTACCTCTGAAAGTAGTCCGACTAGCCCGCCACCATCCCACGAAGACAAGGTGCTGGAGATTGAAGACAGTGCCGCTCTCTGCTTCTCGGAAAGTTTCTCTTCTCCGTCTTTGGTCAGTTCAAAATCTGAATCACCGAGTTGGTAGGAAATCATTCCGGAAGAAGAAGCTCGGCGTAGAGCAAGTTCAGCCTCGGCGCTGGTAAAGACTACTGTCCCCCCGTTCGACTCGACCTCGGCCTCTAACTCTGGCCCGAAGTGTTCCACATTGTCTGCCTTGTTGGCTGCTACTGAGATTGGGAACATCGACTTCCTGATCGCAGAAGACAATGTTCTGAGTTCTTCTATGCCCCACGATGCTGGATCTGCGGAAGATTGGAGTTCTCTCTCTACTGATGAAAATCCTACGGAAACGTGACTCTCTGTAGCACCGATTCCTGTCAGTCTCTCGAGTATGTGTTCACGAATCGCCCTCACTCCTTCGGCTTGCGCCTTTCTGGAGACTCGTTCCCATCCATTCTCCACTATTCCTAGAATCCACGAGTCTAGCTCTCCAATTAGGAAACGATGCTCTTCGATTGGTTGGGATCCTCCTGAACCGACTGGATTTCCCTCCAGATCGGTGGAACCGGAGACGTCGACTACCTGGATAAGAGCATCACATCTTGAGAGGTCGGAGAGGAACTGGTTCCCTCTCCCCCTGCCCTCGTGGGCTCCCGGAACCAAACCAGCGACATCAACGAGAGTTACCGGAACCATACGCTTGAATCCGATGCATGAGCCTGAATTGGGGTTACAGATACTGCCTGCCCTCGGATCCTCTTCCGAATTAGATTGGAGTCTCCCCGAGGTCTCCCGGCGTTCCCTAAGATTGTAACAAGCGCATCTGTCTGGCAATGGGATCCAAGTCACTCCCACATTTGGATCGATGGTAGTGAACGGGTAGTTCGCTATGTCAACAGGCATTTGCGTTAGTGCGGAGAATGCTGTTGACTTCCCGACGTTCGGCTTCCCAACAAGGCCAATCCTCATGCTATCTCAGAGGTGGCAGGACCTATCGACACATTGAGTATGTGGTCGTTTCACAACTCAGTGGGGCTTCCTGGCATATCGGTGCTAGATTCGGGGACTACTACGGTGTCTAGCTTGCCTTCCCTCTGAGCTAGGATCTTCCTCACAGTGGTCTCCTTGGTTAGCTTGTAAGGACTTGGGATTGAAGTTGAAGATGGGGTATTCCCTTCAGTGGCGGGCGCCCCCCTGAATGACCCGCTGATTATGTTCAGTGAATGATAAATCGAGCCGAGAACGGCCCCATAAAAGAGGATCGAGCCCAACACCCTGATTCGACTTGACAAAGAGTTCTCCTCCTCGATAGAAGCTTCGAGAAGCGCCATGTCAGAGAAGTCGGCCATCATCGTGAAGGCCAAACCAGAGAATGCCCCTCCTGCCATCAACCAGAAGGCCCACCTAGAGCGGTTGACAGAAAGGACGTTTCTCCCAGAGACCTCGGGGAAGATGGATAGTGCCGCTCCGAGGGATGCGGGGACGAATACCACCCAGACACCCATCAAGACTAGGGATGTGTGAATCCCCGTGAGCTCATTGGTCCCTGTGAGGTGATCTGTGAGTACGAAGAGCCCGCCAATGGAGATGGGGACAGCCATGAAGGCTGCCAGATTGATCTCTGGCATACCTGGTGAGTCGGGGTTCTCGATGAACACGTCATCACCCCTCATTGTCGCCAATACATTGGCTGAAAGAGCGATGATTGGAATCAGTGAAAGCGCCAGAAGGAATGAGCCTGCTACGATATCGTTCCTAGAAGGTTCGAATGAAGCGGCACTGATTCCGAGGAAGTCGGAGGCGATCTCACCTTCAATTAGCCCTGCTGGATTGATTGTGAGGATCGCCCCTACCATGGTCACTGCTGCAAGAGACCTAGACCAGAGTGGATTTCCGCTGCCCCTAGAAGCACCGTATAGAATCGCACCGGACATCATCAGGAAGAAGGACGTGCCTCCCATCCTAGTCGCTAGCCACTGTCCTGATCCCGAATCCAGAGGACCCGTGATTGCTAGGACGAGAACCGAGACAGGGGTGGAAATCATCCCAATTATCATCATCCATGCCGGCAGTGGCATCTTCTTTGTTCGAGATGCCGCAGTTAGGAGCATATTGACGATGACGGCAATGAGTGCTAGGTTGGAAAGTAGAGTGGCTAGTGGCATGACCTTGATACCCACAATCTCTGGCTTGTTTGCTGCTATGAACATCACAAATACTGCAAGTGTCCAGACGAAAGACATCAGAGTAGCGTTCTTCTCGGTTGCAAGAGTTGTCCCCCCCAGTTCAGGGACGATGTGCATGGAAGAGCCGATGAGGAGCATTCCAACGGACCCGTAAACGGCAACGAGGAAACCGGAGGTGATTAGGGATGTTGAAGCAGGGTTTAGGCCCCATGACGAAAGGCTGTGAAGTGCTTCTGGGTCATGTGAAAGCCAAAGTCCACAGAAGGTAATAACCGATGCAGGAATTAGCCAAAGAGCTCCTTGGATAATCCATGAAGTGGCTGCAGATCCTCTCTTCCCTTCTACGAAGTCTATTGGAGGGCCAATGGCTTTCTCAAGCATGAACATGCTCATGCTCTTTGAAACATCGGTGAAAACCCATATCCCCCTATTGACCAGCACGAAAACAACGAGTATGGCTAACCAGAAAGCGGCCATGGATGTAATTAGTCCCATCTTTTCACCTCACTCGCTGGTGGCCTCAGTCAGCATTGTACCCAATATCGCGAAGACGCCGATCATTGCTCCTAGGATGAAGAACCAGATCCCGGAGTCGAAGACGCCGTCAAAAATCGGAAGAACTGAGGAAATGACCGGAAGATCACTACTCGGGAACAGTATTCCATAAAGAACCAAGAAAATCATGGTTGAAACAAAACCCATGACCAACATTACCCATGAAGACGAGGGTTCTCCCTCGCCTTGAAGGAACTCTCCAATCAAAGTGGACCTGCCATCGGACAATCAATCACCCCGGAATCGTACAATTCCAACTCTACCACCGGAGATTTGCCCTTAAGCGTTGGGCGTATACAGTTTGTCAATCGGGTCAAGGAGCACGAGCTATGTCTATCGGGTTTCCACGTCGGAATGTTCCAGATCCGAGTGTGATTGGAAGATTGAGGTCGTTTTCCAACTCTGCTCTCCAGTGTGCCTCGCAGGAGCATTCCAAGTGATTGAACTCATGAGTGTCTCCAGATACTGAATACCTCTCAATCGCTGCTACTACCTCTGAGTCACATGAACCGCAATTGTGTGCGCCGCGAATCTTTCCACCTGCCGTTGGGTGAACTATGATTCGGCAACTGGAGTCCACTAGATGTTCATGGGCTCGCTTGATCATCTCCACCAACGACCATAGCCATGGTGTTCTGTACTCTTTATTCCTGAATAGCCTGTCAACTATCGTGTTCTTCTGTATATTCATCGGATTAACAGAGACCTCGTCGGAGAAGGGTGCCACGTCAATGAGCCAAGAAGTGGTGTGGTGGAGCGCATCTCCCTCTGACATGAAAGGCGGTTTGAACAGGAGGTAGGTCTTGACCCGCAAGTCATTCTCTCTCAGCATTTCGACTGCTCGGTGCCACTGTTTGGTTGTGAATCCCTTATTGACGTGAAACCTCAGAACACTGTCGTCGTAAGCCTCTAGGCCAATTGCAACTGTGCATCCGGGATGCCTAGCAGCGACCCACTCAATCTTCTCTGGAGTGCACATCTGTGCCTGGGCCTCGACCACCAAGTGAAGACCCATGTCAGCAGTCTCCTTTAGGATGGTCTCCTGCCACTCTGGAGGGTTCTCCCTGTCCTCGAAGAATGTGCCTGATGTGTAGACCTTGATCATCTGGCAACCCTCAAAATTATCGGTTGACTTCTTCGCATGCTCCCATTGAGAGAACATGTCCTCGGCAGAGACATCGTCTCTTACGTCATTGAAGTATCCGCAGAACGTACAGCCTGACTTCCACCACCAAGCACACCCCTTGGACCTTAGAATAACAGTGGCAGCCGTGCATGGGGTTCCATCTGGGAGGTTCTCGGGAGTCTTGTACACCGTAACCGGCCTACTTGCATCCCAAGATTCCCTGAACGAGATTGACTCCGGGGTGTTCTCTGGGGCCTTCACCAGATGATGGATCTTCACTGCCTTGGACCCGTCGCCCATGATGCCACATGACTTGCCCATGACACGCGTTTGGTGCTTTGCTCTTGATATTGACGTGTTGCCCGTTCACGATGAAACACTAGGTGTTGTAGAATACACTAAACCCTAATCTCGCCTCCGAGGTCGGAGTAGAATGGGTTTCGGAACAATAGAAGGAATGGGTGTTGAGGAAAACAAGGCACTGAGGAGTTGGTACTGGTACGACTGGGCAAACCAGGCATTTGCCCTCACTGTTCTCACGGTACTGGTTCCACAGTTGCTTTCCAGCATGTTCGAGTTGTCGACTGGAGGTGGAACCGAGGTAGGGAGCCTGAAGATAACTGGTGATACCTTCTACGCAATTATCCTAGGATCAGCTAGCCTGTTCGTGGCTATCGTCAGCCCAGTGCTTGGGGCAATAGCCGATCGGATGCCTATCAAGAAGAAGATACTCTGGGTGTACACCGTTGTCGGAGTACTATTCACCGCAATGATGGGCGTAGCACCTCACCTAGAAGCTGGGTCGGCTTACAGATTCCTCGCATTCTGCCTAGTAATAGGAAACATAGGATTTGCTGGAGGGAACGTGATTTACTATGCATTCATGCCGAACCTTGCGGATAGGGACTCCATGGATCACGTTTCCAGTTGGGGGTATGCCTACGGCTTTGCTGGGGGGTCGCTAATCCTGATTGTCCACCTCTTGGTAGGACTCACTGGTTTCTTCGGAGTCAGTGATCCGTGGAGCCCATGGGTGTTGAGTTTCATCTTCGTCACTAGTGCGATGTGGTGGTTGGGCTTTGGGATGCAATTGTTCAGGAATACGCCAGAGCCTGAGATTCCAAACCCGAAGGAGTACGGTTCTGCTTTGGAAGCTGTTAGGGATGGGATTAGGGAAGTAAGGAAGACCTTCGGGGAGATCCGAAAATTCAAGATTCTCGCTATTTACCTTGCATCATACCTGCTTTTCTTCGATGGAATCAACACCATAGGAGGAATGGCTTCGGCTTTCGGTGACTCTGTCCTGCGGCTGAATCCGACGATGAACTTCGTTCTGTTGCTAATGGTGAACATTACAGCAGTTCCAATGACTGTAATAGGAGGCAAGTTGGCAAACAGGTTTGGAACGAAGAGAGTACTTGGTTGGTCTCTCGGGGTATACGCAGTAGTCGCGATACTAGCCGTTGGATTCGCCCCTCTTGAACTAGAGGACGACCACGAGCGTTATGACTTCCAGTACGATTTCAATGACGAGACTGGCGAATATGAACTAACGACCCTGTACGACAGAGGAGTGAAGGGTTGGGTTAGCAAGTCTGGGGATGGGGACCTGAAGTTCAGGGACTCTTTCTTCGAGTATATGTTTGAAACCGTTCCTGACACGAGTGAGAGTGAAAGGTGGAGTGACGACGATGTGGTTATTGACTCCATTTCGGCGAGTCAAGCTACGTCTCTCCTCAGTGAGGTGGCCGTGATGGACGAGCATAGGTTCTCTTTCTCGTTCAAGGGAGGAGATCTGGATGGAAGTAGACATGTTGGTGAAGAGCACCCGACAATCATTGAGGGAGAGCTTGCTGACTGGTGGCCAAACCTGTTGAGGGACAAGGTTTGGGAACCTCTGAACTTTGGCGTCAGTCTTCAGTGGATAATGCTAGGGATGATGGTCGGAATCGTCATGGGGACAGCGGGTGCCCAAGCCAGAAGCCTCTTTACGATGCTCACGCCTTCCTCGAGATCCACTGAATTCTTCGGGTTCTTCGGGTTCATAGGCAAGGCGGCTGCGGTTTTCGGCCCTATCGTCTATGCAATCAGTGCAGCAACGATGGGGAGCAGGGTGGCAGTGGCTAGCATAGTTGTCGTGATCCTAATCGGATGGTCACTATTCATCTTCATCGACGTTGAAGAGGGCGTCAGAGTGGCTAGACAAGAGGACATCGAAGCCGGACTGATAGTTGAGTGAGGTGCAGAAGGATGAATTTTTCTTTGGTCCAACACTTACTTACGATTCCAGTGGCGATTTTCTCTGCAATTGTCTGGGGCATTGCTGCTGTTCCCTCTTACCTACTATTCATGGAAATCTCGGAATGGAGCAAGGCCCAGGATTTCTGGATTGAGGCTTTCGGGATTTGTGTGGGGTTGGGCATTGGATACTTGTTATGGGGGTTGACATTGCTGCTAATCTGTGGTGTCCTTGGAGGACTGTTGCGGCCCCCTCTGAAGGAAGGCCGATACCCACTCAATAGTTGGGTCACGATTGCATGGGCTTGGTCGCTAGTTTTCCACAAGGTGGCACAGATGTTCATCAAGAATATAGTCCCATCACTACAGGTTAACATATACTACAAACTAATGGGCGCTAAGATTGGGAAGGGCGTCCAAATTCTCACAGATTCGCTGAATGACGCTCATATGGTTACTCTTGGAGATGGAGTAGTAGTTGGTGGAAATGCGACAATAAATGGGCATCTGGTTGAGAGGGGGGAAATTGTTCTGGCTCCTGTTCATGTTGGGAAAAACGCAGTGGTTGGAGGGGGGAGCACGGTTCAACCCGGATGCACAATCGGCGACGGGGCGGTCGTAGCATCTAGAGCCGTGGTGCCAAAATGGACCAACATCCCCGATGGTGAAGCTTGGGGAGGAATACCAGCCAGATTCATCAAGAAGGTGGGAGAGTAGGGTCACTCGTTCTCAGTCTCGGGTTCATCTTCGTCATCTGAGGACATCTCTTTTATTTCCTCTATGACAGCCTGCTTCTGGGCTTGGAACGATTCCTGCTTGGAGTGGATCTCCTTGGCTGTGGCAATAGCCCTGTCAATCATGTCGTGGCGAGTCTGGATTGCTTCGTTGAGGTCCTCGAAGAGTTGCATGTGCTGAACATACCAATCGTCCCTGGCGGATAATTCTGATTGTGCAGCTTGGTTTGACTCGTCTATCTCCTCGGCAACAGTGAGTACCTGACCGAGTCTCGCCTTCTCTCTTTCTAGCAACTCCTCGGTTTTGTCGAGTTTGCTCTCCAAGTATGGAATCTTCGTGTTTGCCTTGGCTAGATCGACTTCCATCTCGTCCTTCTGCCTACGTAGGTTTGAGAGGAGGTTGTTGATGCCTTCCTTCTCGGTCTCCTTGTCGATAAGTTCTCGGTTTAGGGTCTCGACCTGGGCCTTCATCTCGCTGATATCGGCCTCTTGTGCTTGGTATGCGACCAAGAGCTTGTCCAGAGCCTCCTTGTCCTTGGCAGCCTGCTGCTCCAGTTCTTGGATAGTCGGCTGGGGGTCTTCTGCGGCTGAGTCGTCTTGGCCCATCATCTTCCATGATGCGCAGGTGACCCCGATATAACCCCGGCGGCACTTAGGTCGGGGAGAAACGGCTAATCAGGGGTTTCCGCAAATAGCTGAGATTGTGGCTGAGAGGGCTACCGTCAGCCTCTTCGAAGAGGGGATGTGTAATTTCTCATCTGGACCATGCGCGTTGTTTCCAGGACCAGAAGAACCCGTGCAGAGGAACATTGCTTCGGGGTATTTTCCCTGCATCATAGCCATGAATGGAATTGTGCCACCAGTCCAGGTGGCCAAGGGAGGGAGTCCTGTTAGCTCCATTGATGCGTCATGGATTGCATCCGAAACGCTGCCAGCGAGAGGAGGGGCGTGGAATCCATCTGCACACGAGTCTGGGATGAAGGAGACCTCGGCACCGTATGGTGGGTCTTCCTCGAGAGCCTTCTTGGCGCACGCTATCGCAATATCTGAATCGACGCCTGGTGGGATTCTGAAGCTTAGTTTTAGATCGGTGTTTGTTCGGAGTACGTTTCCTGCGACTTGTACCGATGGCATCCCATCCGCCCCGATAATCGAGAGTGTTGGTGCCCAGTTCATTGCTATAATCATGTCCTCGGTTGTATCCGAAGCCTGCCTGAGCGAGTCCACGGTGGGGAACTGCTCCCAGATGCTATTGCCCACTATTTCTCTGAGTGCAACGGCCTTTTCCCTGATCTCTTCGGGGATTTCGACATGCATCTCGGGTATCAGAACTCGTCCGGTGGCCGAGTCTTCCACGCGGTCCAGGAGGATTCTCAGAATCCTGAATGACGAGGGGATCGAGCCTCCTGAGTTCCCAGAATGGATGCCCTCGTGTGACACCTTCACCGAAAGCGTTCCCGACACCAAGCCCCTTAGGGCCTCAGTCATCCACACATGATCGTAATCCGGGCCCCCACTGTCCATTACTACAACCATATCCGGAGCTCCTAACTGACCCGATAGAGCCTCTAGGTATGGTGGAAGGTCGAATGACCCTGATTCCTCGCAGGTCTCGATGATTAGTGTACAACGTGGGTGTGGTACTCCGGCCTCTTGCAGGAGCCGGATCGAGGTGGCGCATAGATACCCCCCATAACCATCGTCAACGGAGCCTCGGCCATAGAGCCATGGATCCCTCCTGACGGCTCTAAGGGGATGGAGTCCATCTGACCACAAATCTGGTTTCGATGGCTGCTTATCGAGGTGGGAGTAGAATATTACCTCCCCGGGTCCGGTTCCCTCGATAGTCACTAGCAGAACGGGAGAAAGGTCGTCAATCCTATGCGTCTCGTATGTCATCCCGGAGATGCCCTGGTCGTCGAGCCATTTGCAGAATAGCTCGATAGTGGCGTCTAACTCCCCCAGATCGGCCCAATCAGGCTCAAACAGCGGGGAGAGGGCCTTAATCTCAATAAAATCAGATAGGCTTGGAAGAATCGATTGCTCCCAGATCTCATCACTTCTATCCATCAAATTTCCCAGGTCCAGTGCCATGACCCCTACCCGGGGTGTTCACTCATGGACTCTTCTACTGAGGCATATCAGACGATGAACAAATCTTGCACTTCTGATTGGGCGCTCTCTGGAATTTCTCGATCTCGGAGATGGGGAAATCTGACGCGAGGGACATTCTTGCGGTTCTTGATAGGGTCTCCATCAAGTCCACCTTCGCCTCTTCGAGGAGCGCTTGTGGGTATTCGACCAGTCTTCCAGTGACTCCGACCAGGATGGCTGGAGATAGGACCTGCCTGCTTGGCAGGCTCTCGTTGGACCTATCGGATTCGGATTCCTCCAGGGCTTGGTGGTACAGTGCCATTTGCAGCCTATGCTTGCGGAGGAGTTTTTCCTCTTCTTCACAGGCGGGACCAGTTGATTCACCCCCTAGGGCATCCAATAGTCCACTATGAGATTGATCGAGGAGGCAGTGGGCATCGGTCGTCTTTAGGTCGACGGCCCTGATTGTCGGCGGTCCGTTCACGTTGCTCGTACAGAGGACTAGGTCAATCACCCCACTCATATCGATAGTTGTTGAGTCGATTGTCACGAGGTTCTCTTCTCCGTCTGGTGACCACTTGCTCCTCCTGACAGCGTCGAATGAAACAGGCATGGAGACATGGAATGGCATCTCAGTCCTGAGACCCTCCACACGCATACCATCCAACTCGGTTCCGCGGATCATCCCACCCAGCTTCCCTTCCGAGACTCTCTGGGCCATTATCGCAGTGGCCTCTGCTACCTTCTCGGCATCGGCATCAGCTGGTAGTAGCTCGGAGAAAACTGTTCTGTGGATTTCTTCATCGGTGATTCTGTCCTCAGTCTTGGTGGTCCAGGAAGACGGCAACGGGGTACTGGGGCCATTTTCCCCGGGACCCGGGTTCCCGATGCCGATCTCAATAATCCTATGGAAAACATTCCCGAATGTTGCAGGGTCCACGGATAGAACGGGCTTCGTCTTTCCGACCGCTCTACTTCTGGCCAACATCGAATCTGGTTCTACGCCTGCCCTTACCTCGAGCCAGTGGCACCTAGGGCATTCGAAGTAGGAGGGTAGTTTGCTTGGTTTCACACGGACTCTAGTCGAGGATTCGCTTCGTGGGGGGAGGGGTGTAGGTGGATCGGGTGTTTGGTTTCCACGAGAGGCTTTGTCGATTGACTCTATTCTCTGGATTGGGGTCATGATTGCATTTCCGTCTTCGTTTGTCTCCGAGAAGCAGTCGGGGTGGTGGAGCATGGTCATGCCCGTCTTGTCGCTCCCACCGAGGCATGCATCCTCAAGCAGACTCCCCGGGTCCAAGGTTCTGCTTCCTCTGTTTGTCAAAACCGGTTCCGATCCGTCTCCCGATGGTTCGAGCCAGGGCGACTCTAGTTCCCCTCTCCTCCATGACCCCATGCGCAATGATTCGAGCCACATTTGCCCCAATTGGGGAGCGGCTTTGTCATATTTCCACGGGAACACGATGCCCTCGTCTTCCAGCCACTGGGTCCCCCTAGGGGAGCCGGCGATGATTATCTTCTCTTCTGCCCTAGTTGCGGCGACGTAGAGGAGCCTTCTTGCTTCGGCATTCTTCCTAGCCCTGTGGAGGAGGGAGACATGTTCCCATATCGCTGATATAGGCGTTTTTCCCTCTGCGGGCCATGGGTTGGGATGGCCTGCGAACATCTCCGGGCTGACGATGAGTCTGCTGTTCTGTTCGTTCCTCATGTTAGTCTGTCTAGATGAGAACAGGTCTGCTAGGATGACCACCTTGGCCTCGAGTCCCTTTGAGCTGTGGATCGTCATTACTTTGACTGCATTCGTTGGAGGGATTGTGGATGCCTCGATGGCCTGGGAGCTGCTCTCCCTGAGGTCCCGCAGCCTGTCGGAGAGGACTATCGGGTCGCCACCGACCTCGGCGGTCAGCGACCTGATCAGATCTACGAACTGTTCTGCGTCCTGCCTTGAGGCTTGATCCGGGTATGCGACGAGCAGGTCTGAGCGGTCAATGGTGTCCTCTAGGAGTTCTACGAGGCTGGAGGAGGTGAGTTCGTGCCATCTCGATACCAATGACCTCTGTCTGTCATTGGAGCAGCTCGATAGCATCCTGGAGAGCAAGTCCACTCCCTTCTCGGAGTTGGAGAGGAAGTCATGCAGTTGGGTGTCGGACATCCCGAAAAGCGGCGAGCGGGCCACCCATGCTGCGTTGTGCCTGGATCTTGGCCTAGCGACGAATTGGACTAGCCCCTCCAATGCAGAGGCTGCTGGGCGTTCCAGCAACCCGCCTTCACGGTCGGCCTGTGCTGGGACTCCTAGATCATGCAGATGCCTGATGATGACGTCCCTTAGATTGACTCTGTTTGGCAAGAGGATTGTGATCTCTTCGGGCCTTACTGCGTCTTCTGGTTGGACCTCGATCCATGAGTTATCGGCGGATCTGACCCTTACCGGGCTCCCTTCGATGAGGCTCCTCACTCTGAGTGCAATGAGCATGGCTTGCCTCTCCAATCGATCCAATGAGCCCGGTCCGAACGGGTCTAAGTGGGTCCGCAGATCTGTGGCGGGATCGGTGGACCCATCGGAGTCAGGTGGGCAAATCCACTCGATCGAACCCGGGTTATTCCTCTTCTCTGGGAATGAGTGGAGAGTCTGTGACGAGGCATAGAATTCCCCTCTGGAGATGAGTCTGTGCCTGTCTGAGAAGACGTCCTCCCACCATTCGTTCATCACGTCCAGAAGACCGCCTTCGGATCGGTAGTTCACCTGCAATGGCACCATGCCCTCCTTGCGTGCCCTAACCTCCTCCCCCGACGGGGCGGGTAGGTCCCAGTCGGTTGAGTCGAATGGGATCCAAGGGGATAGGTCCCTGCCACCCCTTTGCATGTACTCCGATGCGGTCGCAATGTTCGACTTGTGGTCATTCCTCGGGTCCCTGCTATGGGACTCTTTCCTTAGGGCTGGTTTTCTGGTAAGCTCCGGGACGCTGGAGAACTCATGCACGTTGATTGCCCTTAGTGACTTGGCGAAATCCAGGAATCCGGTAACCTCTGCCTGTCTGAATGCATAGATGCTCTGCTTTACGTCTCCAACGTAACACACTGTAGGCTCCCAGGGAGTGTCTGGCTTGGGAGGGTCACCTTCCCTGACCTCCCTTGGCCCCCAGAGCCTGGATAGCAACCTCCATTGGAGGGGGGAGTTGTCCTGCGCCTCGTCGATGATGAAGGCTCGATACCTCCTTCTGATTTCCTCGAGGAGGTGTCTCCGACTCTCCAGATCGATTCGGGTGGCTCCCAATTTGGATGCCCATGCTCCGGCCGATTCCGTGTCTAGCTCGAGTTTGGATAACGCATCCATTGCCCTGGAGATGTGATCATCCCTCCATGGGCTGTCTGGGCTGATTGAGTCTAGTTCCCTCTGGATAGAGGGGTGGTAGAACATCCTGCAGACCTCTGGGCAATTTGCCAGCAGCAGGTCTCCTGCAAGTCTCTGTATGTCGTCGAAGTCATGGACCTCATCGCGCTGCTTCAGGTTCTTCATCACCCCCTGGAATCCCAGATGGAGGAGATTTAGGTCCCGTAGGTTCTGTATCTCGGCGTCCAATGAGAAGTGGTGGTTCTTCTTCGGATTGTCCAGTCGCTCGGGTATTTCGGTCGGTAGGGCATGGGATGGTGGTTCCCAGTCAAGGGACACCTCGGGGGGTTTGGACTCTTCGAGGATGATTGCTGTTCTCACGAAGTGAAGCATCATGCTTCCCATATCATCTGACCAGATTCGCTGCAGCTCCGAGATTTTCGACTTCATCGTGGATGTGTAGGCTGATTTCAGATTCTTGTCCTTTATCTCCGCATAGCTCCTCACTCCCGCTGGCCAGGAGTCGGATGGGAGCTTCATTCCAGGGAAGAATCTCATCTCCTTCCCCATCAGTGTCGATGGGCTGACGATGCAAGTCAGAACGTGCCCCATCCAGCACAGCTTGTCCCATTCGCCCGGAGGTGGTCCGTTCCGGTCAAGTTCGTCAAGGGATGCCATCCGAGTCTCGGAGGACCAACCTACAGCTGAGGGGGACTGGAGTGATTCCTTGATTGTCTCGCAGACGTCTGACACGATCGAGTGGAGCCTCTGAGACTGGTCGGATATCTCCTCTTTGTCGACAGAGGACATTATTGTCGATAGGAGCTTGTTTGGGTCGAAGGAGCCGGTTTCGTCCATAATCTTGCGAGATGACTCCTCGACGAAGACGGCTTTTCCAACTAGTGTTCTGAGTACTCTGGCTGCTGATGTCCTGCCTGAGTAGTGACGAGCGACCCGATCCCTCGCTGAGAGCACCTCCGAAGCGATATGGGATGGTATTCCGGCGTCCACCGCCTCTCCGATTCGATTCCTCTCGCTAGCGAGTCTCCAGATTGTCCTGAGTGCGGTCTCGATCAGGATCGCCCTTGATGCATCCGACACATTCTCGCGACTCAGTGCGTCTCCGAGCTTTCCACGATACGGGGACACCAATTGGGACAGGAAGGAGTCTATCGTTCCGATTGGCGCGTCTTCCAGGAGAGTGAGTAACTGCTCGACGAATCCTTGGCTCTTCACCCTCGGATCGAACCTATGCTCTCCATCATCGCCCAACGGGCCTGGCCTGATCCTCGAGATTGCGCTGCGAAGGCGATCTTTCATCTCGTCTGCGGCCCTGTTTGTGAAGGTGAGGAGGACGACTTCGCCTGGGAGCAGGCCGCCCCATCCTTCGAGGTTGATTCTCTCCGATGCTGGTGCTGTGACCATCCCCCCTCCTGTGCTGGAAGGCCTGGCTGGCTTGGGAAGGAGCCTGGTTGCCCGTTGATCCGTGGCGAGATAGTGCTCAATGACTCGGTCGACGATTGTGCTCGTCTTGCCGGTGCCAGCACCTGCGTCGATGACGATGTGCGAATCGAGGTTAAGGGCCAGGCGCTGGGCCGTGTTTAGCCGGATCAGAATGATCCCTCCATCCTGACGTTGCATGTTTCTCTAACCGGGCAGTAGCCGCAGACCCCTGGTGATGGCGTTGGGTGGACCTTCCCCGAGTTTGCGTTGGAGGCTACCTTTAGGGCTACTGAGAGTCTCTGTGCCATCCACGATCTGAAGTGATCGCTCTGGGTTTTCTCGTCCTCGTCGGCGAATCTGTGTGTTGTGCTTGTGATTGATGACCTTGTCCCAATGTTGATCTCCTTTTGCGACTCTGAGTATTGAGAGGATATCTCCAGGAGGTGGTCGGAGTTGTGTCCGAACACGGATATGCCTGCTGCAAGGACCAGGTCACCCGGGTGTGCTTCCTCCCATGCACGGGCATAGACCGCCAATTGCAGTTCTTCGAGGAGGCCCTTGTAGTGCCGATTCCTATGGAGGGGTGACTCCGAGGTCTTGATGTCCCTGATAGCGATTATTCTCTTTGGCCTCCACCCCGTACCATGAACTCTGATTGGTGCGACGCTGTCGTCCCCGTCATTGTCAACCCACTTCCCAGACGCCGAGTCGATAGGGAGGAGGTCTACGCGATCTACCCACCCCCTGACCTTGATGGGTTCGGTTTCGACGTACCCGGAGAGTTCCTTTGGGAGTGATATTTCTACGTTCCTTGAGCCTTCCTTCCCAATCATCCACTCTATGGATATGGGAGTCGAGTCGGCAATCTTCAGTTCTGCTGAGACGATGCTTCCAACCCTGCCAGCAGGGGGTGTCGGGGAGGGGTCTGCGAGCCAGCTGCTCCACTCCTGTCTGGACATTCCGGTCAACGACCTCAGGCGCTGTGTGGAGACAGCGTCTGATCTTTCTAGCCAAGGGGCCCTCGAATCGAGGGACTCCAGTGCGATCCTCATCACCTCGTTCGGATTCAAGCCTGATTTCCCGACGCTCGGGTGTCCGGATTCTCCGTCGAAGATTCGTTCCTCGCTAGTTGGGAAATCCAGGATATTTGCGATGATGTCGTGATGGACATTGTGAAGCAGTTCCCCATATGTCCTGTTGTCGATGTCCTCACCTTGCAATTCTTCCCTGCCTGCATCGAGTTCCCTCGAGAGCCACCCACTCCTAGGGCACCTCAGCCAAGTCTGGAGCCTGGTTGGCGACCAGACGGGGACATCCACTGATATCTCATCCGAGTGCCCATGTCTGGAGTCGCTCACCGATGAGCCGGTTGGGGAGGGGGTTAGTGGTCTCGGGTCTATCGAGAGGGACTTTTTTCCTTCGGATAGGCCACCCACGACTGGCCACCTCTGGTTGTTTCTGGGGTTTTCGGCCCCAGGGGGACTCTTTCCATGGAATTTTAGCCCCTCGAGGGAGAAAAGGTGCTCTCCAGCATCTTCAGGGAGGTAACCATCTTCGTCTGCGATTGAGGGCTGTCTTCTTTCGCGGTCCCTCTGGACATTGGGGTCGATTGGTATAGAAATCGCGCTGGGGTTGATTGGGGGCGTGGATGGATTGCCCGACTCCCTGATTCGCAAGCCGTCGTACTGTCTGGCATCCCTCGGAGAGGCGAATGCCATGGAGAACTGGTAATCCCCCTCCTCGATTCCCTCTACATCGGAGTCGCGGGCCCATTCCCTGATCGGTGCTGATGGGGGGGCTGTTTCATCCATGCTCGGGTCTAGGATTATCGCTTCTGGCGAGGATTGCAAGATGTGCTGCAGGCTGTGCCTGGCGTCCCTGATTGGGGCATCGGGCCTGAGGATGCCCAGAGAATGACGTTCCTCCTCACCTAGGAACGGCGTCTTGGGGACTCTGAGGTCCCATGAGGAGCTGGAAAGGTTCGCCAGGATGATTAGTTCGGAGGTGCAGCCGAGGGCCCCCCCTGGGCTTAGCACTGAGACGTTACCGGAGAAGTTCGGGCCTCCAGTGACTGCAGACGATTGCTCGGCCAGTGAGATTAGTTCGTCCACCCAATCGGGCCCAAGGGTTGGCCTCCTCTGCCCGGAGTTTCGCTGCATCTCCCTCAGGACCTCCCGGTCGCTAACCAGTGCGTGGACTGCTGCAGCTGGGGAGAGTCCCTGCCCCCTGTAGAGCTGCATCTCAGAATCGAGGTCGATTAGGGACAGGGTGTTATTGAGCCATCCATCCCCGTCCGGTGCGATATCTGGGAGGGGGAGTTGGGAGCCCGTGTAGCACCCAATCGGCTGCCCGAGGTCCCGTACCAGTTCCCTATCCGGACCCCGGAGGATGGGGAATATGGAATTGGCCAAGCAGAGTAGCCACCATTGTGCTGCCTCCTTTGATGGTCCGTCCCTCTCGTCTGAGGGTGGTCGTGAGAGTGTTTCAATCCACTTGAGTAGGGCTCCTGGTCCCCCGAGGACGTGCTCATTCCTTGCTAGTTTTGTGAGTAACTCGGAGTCAGCTGAGGGGGAAATATCGGGCTCGGTTGGGTGCTGGGAGGCAATCTCAAACGGGGTGATGGAACTCTGAAGGGAAAGGGCCCTCAGGTTCTCTAGCGAGAATGCATCAGGGCCATGAGCAAGGTTTGCGAGTCGCAATATCCAGTGTCCAATGGGGTGGGATGAGGGGGGCTCTCTCCTCCTCTCCAGGCAAATTCCTATTGACCCAAGGACCTGCTCCCACCTGTGTCTGTTTTTCTCGACGGCTGGATCGATGATGATGATCTCCGAGTCCCCCCTAGTGAGCCTCTCTGAGACCAGTCGTGTCGTGACGTCGAAAGAGTGGGCTTCCCTCCTGAGCAGGATCCTTGTGACTTCCGATGGTGTGACCTTTGCAGGGGTTCTGTCACCAGGGACCCATTTCGGTAGGTCATGCGGAACCTTCACAGGGTGCTCATCGACGAGGAGGTTGCCGTGATGACCGAGTCGGAAATTTCCAGGATGAGCGAGCTGGTGTATTGGGCTGTGATTTGACAGGGATAGGAGCATCTTGGTATGGGATAGGCATAGGACTGGGGGGTGATCAAGCATGATTATGCCATCTACATCAGAGACTGTGAAGGGAGTGGTGCCGCTCTCCAAAGAGTCGATGATTCGACCGACGGCCAAATCTGGATGAGTGAATCGAAGCTTCTCCTCTAGGCGTTCGATGACCCTTCTGAAAGTCACCATACCGGGTCCTTGCCACCTACTAACCGCCATCTCTCTGGAAAGCTGGTAGTGGAGTTCGGCCAGGGCCTCGGTCTTTCCCTTCCCCCACCTCATGTCCGGAAGTGGGTTGATGAGTGGGAAGCCTAGTCTTGCTGCCTCCTTCTTGCATTCGCTGTGAATAACGGACATTAGCGGGCCGTCATTGGATAGGACTCGAGGCATCCTGAGGTCCGCGACCATGGATGAAATGAGAGACTCGATTGTGTGGTGCAGAGTACGGTCCACGGCTCCTCGGAGGCCTATCGAGGAGAGGAGTTGCATCCTGGATTTCTCTGTGGGATAGACTACCAGTATTCTCCCGTGGAGGCTCGTGTCTGTGCTTTGTTCACCCAAAGACTGTCGCTTGATCTGCTCCTTGAGCCATGCTGGCATTGGCCCTCTTGGGACCCTCTCGCTGGTCACACAATGTTCCCTTGTCACCAACATGTCACCTCAGAGCGTTGACCATGCTCAGGGGTGGTTATTCAACCCAACTGTTGTCACTCATTGCAATAGCTCGGAATCCCTGTTGCGTCTGGGTACCAAAGCGGCGAGCATACATAGCAGCGTGGATAATGCCGGTGCTGGAATAGAATTTGCATCGGTGGAACTGCGAATTGTCCAATCCACCAACAGGATCACGGACATGTCGTCCCCGTCCCAAGGTTCGGGAGGATCGAGGAGTATCGAAGATGCATTCTGGGAGCCTATGTTGACTGCCTCGTGAAGGACATGACTATAGTTGCCCTTCCCATTGCTTCCCTCTGGGAAGTGTGCGCTGTGCTCTACGAACATCAGCCAACTGGTTACTTCCCAGTTTTCTACCTCAGCCGAGAGACTGATGTTCCAATGGAAAGAGTAAAGTTCGGGTATCGTCGTATCAGGGAGTACGGCTAACTCCAGGAGGTTGTTGCTGGAGAATGGATGACTGGGGCCCATGGTCAGTGCAGTACCATAGTCAGTTTGCAAACTGTTGGATTTGGTACTAGTTCCGGTGTACATCATCTCCCCATCGAAAACATTTGACGGGGCTGATCTCTCGGTCCCGTCAATTTGAACGGTTCTCCCGTCTGACGCCTCGAATGAAGTCTCTGAGGAAATAAGTGAGCCCTTCCCGTAGGTATCGATCCACCGAGAATCTGTCGAGTTGCTTCCGAAGGGGTCCAGAGTCTCGTAGAGGTATCTGTGATAGTGTATCCTTGTGACTTCCTTAGCGAGGTTCGGGAGGCTTTCGATGGCCTCATCCAAGGCCTGTTCTGTCTTGACGCAATTCAAGCACCAAGTGGCCGTGTATACTTCGACGATGCTTGGCAACGAAGCCACTTGTGATATGATTAATTCATCAGTTGTGTTATTGTTTATGTCAATGGAAATGCCGCCGATTGTACCTCCGGATGTCCCTCTCTCGTCGAATACCCTGGCTTCATCCCAGAGGCTACTCGTGGTTGCTGAGGCCTGAATCGGCAATAGGATGACCGCAGTCAGGAGCACTGCCACTAGACGCCTCATATCCGACTCGAAGTAGATGAGTTATTGAATGCTTACGGGTCATTGTGAGTCTTCGAAGGCCTCTATCGCCCTGTCGATGTCCTCGTCAGTGATGTGCAAGTGGGTGACGGCCCTGACTATGGAGTCCGATTCATCTAGAACGTCTATGCCCCTCTGGGATAGCCTTTTCCTCATCTCAATCGCGCCTACTTCGGCACAGTCGACGTACACCATGTTGGACTGCACGGCCCCGAGATCGACAGAGAATAGACTCATGTTGCCAATCGCCTCGGCTAGTCGCCTTGCTCTTTGGTGGTCCTCGGACAATCGCTCAATATTGTTCTCCAAGGCGTAAAGACCTGCGGCAGCTAGCATCCCTGATTGCCTCATGCCGCCACCGAACATCTTCCTCCACCTATGGGACTCGGCAATGGCATCCCGATCTCCGACTAGGACCGACCCTACTGGAGCGCCGAGGCCCTTGGATAGGCATACGGAAACGGTGTCGAAGTCTCTGACCATCCTGTCAGGATCGGTTCCGGTGCCGATTACGGCGTTGAACATCCGAGCCCCATCCAAGTGAGCACGGCAGTCGTTCTTGTGTGCGACTTCGCAAATCGCATCCATGGTTTCCTGTTCATAGATTGAGCCTCCGCCGACGTTTGCGGTATTCTCGACGCACACCAATGTGCAATCGGGATAGTGCGAATCGCTTCCTGCAGACTTCCTGATTGCGTTCTGAACCCCCTCGGGGGACATCTGCCCCCATTGCCCGTCCACTAGGGAGATGGAGCAACCGGCCAGTGCGGCGTACCCGCCTGCCTCGTACAGGTAGATGTGGCTCTTCCTGTGAGCTACTAACTCGTCGCCATGCCTAGTCTGTGCTTTGATGGCCACGGCATTGGACATGGTCCCAGAGGGGACGAAGAGGGCTGCTTCCTTCCCCAGCAAGCCCGCGACCCTGTTCTGCAGCTCGATCACAGTGAGGTCGTCCCCCAGAACGTCATCACCCACGACGGCTCTTGCCATCGCTTCCCTCATACTTGGAGTTGGTTGGGTAACCGTGTCGCTCCGCAGGTCTACTCTGTCTCCCGGGTAATCCCTCATGGGCCTCGCTGAGGGGAGTTTCACATAACTGGTGTGCCTTAGTCAGAGTGCTACTTCTTGATGTCCTCGGAGTACAAGTAGGCCTTTCCACGGCCACCACCGCTCGATTTCTTCTTGTTTGAGATGTAGAGTATGGCCATGGTGCCGAGTACGACTGCAGGTACGGCGACCATCAGGACGGTCATCCATAGCGGCCTCTCGATGTCGACGCACTCGATCTGCCCGCTGAGTTCCTGCTCGGTCCCGGACGGGCACGGTGATTGCCCGGTTGCGCCGGTCTCTGAGACGAAGTTACCCGGATCCGCTGGGAGGCAGGCGATCCTGCCCTCCGTCGATTGGTATGTTCCCGGTTGGCATGGGCTTTGTGAAATCGCAGCCGAAGACGAGACGTAGTTACCTGGGTCGGCGGGGATGCATGTGTCTGCCCCCTCATCCGGCTGGTAGTTCCCGGCCTTGCAGGTGGTCTGGGACACGGCCCCTTCCTCTGGTACGTAGTTTCCGGGCATGGCCGAGAAGCAGGAGTCCTGTCCTCCGTATGACTGGTACTGACCCTTTTGGCATGGTGTTTGACCGATGGAACCGAGTGAGTCTGCGTAGTTTCCAGGAGTGGTCAAATCGCATGATGGCTGACCGGGCTCCGATTGGAATGTGCCGGCTTCGCATTGGGTCTGCGAAGACGCACCGGACTGATTCACGTAGTTCCCGGGGGAGGCTTCGATGCAGTTTGTTTGCCCGCCTGGCTGGTACTTCCCGATAGGGCAGGCCGAGATGGACGAGCCGTCTGGGCTAGCCACTTGGCCGGGTGGTGGGGTCTCGCAACCCGAGGAGCCTGCTTCGGACTGGTACTCGCCTAGTGGGCAGGGCGTAGCACCAGTTGCACCATCTAAATCGACGTAGTACCCTGGTTCGGCAGGAGTGCAGGAGGCCTGGCCCGGCTCCGAGGAGTAAGACCCGTTCTCGCATTGGGTCTGGGATGTTGCCCCGGCTATCGAATAGTATCCCGGGTCAGCAAGTATGCAGGAGGTCTGGCCCGAACCCGGCTGGTAGCTCCCGGCTTCGCAGGGTTTCTGATCGGTCGAGCCCTCCTCATCCGTGTAGTATCCTGGATCAGTCACCAAGCAGGAGTCCTGACCGGGAGAGTTCTGGAATTCACCGGGTTGGCAAGGTGACTGCGAGGTCTGCTGCAACCCGTTTACGAAGAAACCGGGTGAGGCATCGGTGCAATTTGCCTGTCCAAACTGAGAGGAAAATGTTCCCGTGGAGCATTGCTGTTGAGCATCTGAGCCCTCTGATGGCACGTGGAATCCCTGTCCGGCTTGGAAGCAATGGTCAGCTGCGGAAATCCACTGGTATGAGCCGGCCGGGCATGGGGTCTGTTCTGCCGCAGCGAAGCCAGAGACGAAGTACCCTGGAATCGCGTCTATGCATACTGCTGCTCCCGAGTCTGGCTGATAGGTCCCTGAGGTGCATTGTTCCTGGCGAATGGATCCTTCTCCAGACACGTAGTTGCCCGGATCAGCGAGAATGCAGGAGGCCTGGCCCGAATCCGGCTGGTAGCTTCCCACCTCGCAGAGGGATTGGGAAGGGGAGGCTTCATTCTCGACGAAGTGACCTGCACTGGCATCAATGCAAAATGTCTGGCCGGAGTCTGGCTGGAATGTCCCCGGGCTGCATGTGAATCTCTCGTAGGGCGGGACGCCGTCGGCGTAGTAGCCCGGTTCGGCCTCGATGCAGGTGCCGTTCGCCTCGTAGGTTCCCGACATGCATCCGTCTGGGAAGGGGTCGAAGATGTTGACTACCCCATCGCCATCATTGTCCCTCTCGCCCATCAGGGCGTGCCTGCCCGTGCCGAGATCGACGTAAGCGGGGACATCGCTGTCGACGTCTACGCCTAGCCCTAGCGCTCCCTGCCCGTGTGCCCCCCAGCAGTATAATGACCCATTGGTAGCTACTCCGCAGGTGTGGCGCATGCCCGCTGATATCTCTGCCAACCCAGCTCCGTGTGGCATCGAGACGAATATGGGGGTGGTGGTGTTGTTGGTGGTGCCGTCGCCGAGTTGCCCAAACTCGTTCCACCCCCAGCACATACCGCTGCTGTTGTCTAGGATCACGCAGGTGTGTCCGAGCCCTGCGTCTATCGAAATCGCAGTCCTTCCGGAAGGCAGTTGTGGGGTTCTCGGATACGTCGAGTTGTTGGTGGTGCCGTCGCCGAATGCTCCGTAATTGTTGTTGCCCCCCCAGCAGCTCACCAATCCGTCGTCGAGGATTCCGCAGGTGTGACTGGGGCCGAGAGCGAGTGCGACCAAGGAGCGGTTCTCTGGGAGTATCGTGATGGGTGTGGGTTCGTTCCTGTCGTTGTAGGTGCCGTCACCAAGGTTTCCCTCGTTGTTCAACCCCCAGCACATCCCGCTACCGTTGTCTAACACCACGCAGGTTGTGTCGAACATTGCGGTTACCGAAACAGGGGACCTGCCCGGAGGGAGTTGGATTTGCGTAGGTGAGGTTCTGCGATCGTAGTCACCGGTTCCTAGTTGACCGTTGGTATTCTGACCCCAGCACCAGAGGGTCTCATCGTCCGCTATGGCGCATGTGTGGTGTATTCCGGTAACCACGGTAACAGCAGCATTGGTCCCCAATGAGACGTATTCGTGTGGCGTATCCCACCACCCCCCATAGTGGCCATGGCCGATTTGGCCGTTCCAATCCTCACCCCAACAGGATAGGGATCCGTTGTCCAGCAACATGCAAGTGTGGTGACCGCCGGTGCCGCTCATCTCAACTGCTACTCTTCCTCCCATATCGACGTTCGAAGGGACGAATGAGCCGTCGGAGTTTCCGTTTCCTAAGTAACCCTGGCCCCCTCTCCCCCAGCACTTCATGTCGTTGTTGTCCATCACCACGCAGGTGTAGTTATGCGCTGCTCCTACAGCAGTCAGTGAGTGTATCGAGCCAATGGTTGAGCCGGGGAAGGTTGGATGTCCTGGGTGTTTCATAGAGACGATTCCATCCTCCAATTCCTCTTTCTCGATAGGCTGAATTACTGAGGAAGCAGACATTCCGATGAATAGGAATGCTAGTGCTAATGATAGAGCTCTTCTGGGCACGTACGGGGCGTTCATAGTTGCCGAAGTACAGTCAATTGTATTAACGGTTTTTTCGGAAGTGCTGGTTTTCGGTTCTGGATGGTCAAACTAATTTGTGACACTCCTTGCGAAGGCCATGGTAGTAGAGGAGGCCGAGGTGGAGTCCTTCCTCTCTGACAACTGCCCTCCCATGGGGATTTACGAGACGCTGTACGCATTCAGGGACTCGTTCGGGAGCTTCATGGGAACCGAGGGCACGCACCCGTGGTCACAGGGCTTCCCCCTCACGACCCCCCTGGATGATTTCGGTGGCCCTTCGCTCCCCGATAGCGTAGATGTCACATGGCAGGACCGTTTCTATCCCAAGGCATGGGGTCACCCGGAGTTGCGCGATGCGATTGCGGGTTACTACAACACCCAGTACGATTCCGAAATAACTCCAGAGAACGTGATGGTGTTCGCTGGAGGAAGGCCCGGGATTTACACCGTGTTGGCGTTCCTGAAGGAGAGCGTGCAGGCGAGGATCGGCAACATAGAGTGGCCGGCGTATCTCGACATCATGGAGCAGACAAAGACAAGCTTCCAGATAGTCCCATTCACCAAGGAGAACAACTTCCACCCGAGCAATGAAGAGTACTTCGATCGCACTGGCCTGAACGCAAAGACCCGCCTAATGCCGATAATTTCCAACCCGCAGAACCCATCCGGTCAGACACGATGGGGGAGTGAGTTGGAGCATCTGATTCAATTGGCGGAGCAGCCGAAGAATGGGATTCTTCTTGATGAGGCATACGAGATGTTCCATTCCCCCTCGGTGAGTGGCATCCAATTCGTGCAGGATTTGGACAGGAGCAACGTGTTCATCGCCGGAGCATGCACAAAGGGCCTCCAGTCTCCCGGCATTCGTGTTGGGTGGATAGTCGCCAGCAAGAAGAACATCGAGACCCTAGCGAACTACTCCAGCTTCGGCATGGGGGGAGTCAGTCACCCCTCGCAACTCTATGCAGTCAAGCTTCTAGAGCCAGGGCGGGTGAAGAAAGCCAGGAAGGCCGTCGAAGAGCATTACAATTGGCAACGAGAGAGATATGGGAAGGCATTCGAAGACATGGGCCTGGGAGTGTACACCGGAGATGGTGGTTTCTACCACTGGCTAGAGCTACCCGAGGGGATGGAGAGCGCTGAGCTGAACAGGAGGCTGTTCAAGCACGGCGCAGCAATACTCTGTGCATCTGATTGCGACATGGCTCGGCCTCATTCGAAGGAACCGGGCTATGTCACGCCATATTCTCGCTTCTTCCGCTTTTCTTTTGGCCCCCTACTCCCAGAGACATTCGATTCTGACGTACAACTTTTCAATGAAGTTCTTGATGAGTACAGACTCGAAGTTGTGAGTTGAATCCGGGCACATCCTTAAGTGATGGATTTCCTACAAGGGCCGTGGCGACAGGACCGACCGCTGAACAGGCTGCTAAACTTGCTCAGGCGACATACAAACAATTCTTGGAAGAGCCAGAGCGTTCGAAGCAAATTGCAAATATTCCGAAGCTATTGAAGAAGTTCGAGGGCAACTATGGGACTATGATCAAGGGCCTACAGAAGAAGTATGGCAAGGTTGGCAAGAAGTCTACAGCATCGGAGACGGAGCCAAAGCCGGAGCCAAAGCCGGAGCCAGTGAAGAAGAAGGAGAAGGCTCCCTCGGATCCGAAGGAGGCGCAGGCTGCAGAAGCATCTGCGAAGGCCGAAGCCCTTGCTGCTCAAGCCGAACTGAAGAAGGCGAAGAAGGCGCAGATTGGTGATGCCAAGGCTGCTGCGAAGGAAGCGAAGGCCGTTGCGAAGGCCGAGGTCGAAGCGAAGAAGGCCGAGGCTGGGAGGAAGGCTGCAGAGAAGCAGGCAGATGCTGCGAAGAAGGCGCTCGAAGAATTGAGGACGTCTTCGAAGCTCTCTCCGGAAGAGCTCAAGGAGAGGGAGAGGGAACTCAAGGAGAAGGTGAAGACGGAGACTGCCGCTGCCAAGGAGTTCGGGAAAGAAGCAAAGGATGCGATGTCCGAGGCAAAGAAGTTAGGAACTGAGGTCGCCAAGGAAGGCAAGGCTGCGGCGAAGGCCGAGGCAGAGCTCAAGAGGGCAGAGATGGAGAGGAAAGTCGCTCAGAAGCAAATCAAGGCACATGGCAAAGCGAAGTCGAAGGCGGAACAGGCACTAGAGGATTTCAGGGCAAAACGAGAGTTGGCCGAATCGAAGATGGAAAGCACGATGGCGAAGAAGGAGGAGGCTCTGGAGGCCTCGAAAGCCGAGGCCACTGAGGCAAAGGGCGCCCTGAAGGACGTGAAGGATCAGATGAAGACTGAGATGGCTGCTGCCAAGACTCTGGCGAAGGAAGTGAGTGCCAAGCAGAAGGAGATTGCCAGAGTCGAGGAGGAGGCCAAGAAGGCAGATGCCCAGAAGTTAAAGGTCCAGCAAGAGATTGAGGACAGCAGGAAGTTCAAGTCCGAGAAGGCGAAGGAGGCCGAGGAGGTAGAGGCAGAGGTTGTCAGGATGCAGAGCGAGATGAAGGGCAAGGAGGAGGCCCTCGTGGGAGTTGAGACGGCAGCGATGAAGGCCGAGAGGGAGGCAGCTCATGCCGAGTTGAAGTTGAAGGCCAACCTGATGGACAGGGAGGAGCTTATCTTGGAAAGAGTCGGCCTGAAGGCCGTTCAGGTAAACTGGGCTCAGATTGGAGAGGGAGAGGATCAGAGGCCGGACGACCTAACCATGATCCAAGGGCTTGACGAATTCTCCCAGAAGAAGTTGAATGTCCTGGGGATTCACACCTTCGACCAACTGTCAAAAATGGACCCGCTCACAGCAGAGATAGTCAATGACGCCATGGAATTCACACCGGGCAGGGTCACCAAGATGATGTGGTCGCAACAGGCAACGCAACTGATGCACGAAAGAGGTCGCTGATCACTCGGCTGGGGAATAGATCTGGAATCCGCTTAGAGGCGGCGTGTATACGTGCAAGTTGATCAGGTTGGAGTTCTCCTCGTTGGATACGCGGTGGATGTCTGGCTCAGCTGCCGCACAGACCTCTCCTGGCATGTATCTCCTTTCAGAGACTGGGTATGCAAGACCGTCGCCATTGGTCTCGTAAATGGTCTCAGTGGTTACTCCGGAGGCAATCAGGAATGCGCAGTCGCTTCCAACGTGGTCGTGGATTGGGGTATCTTGGCCCGGCTTCCAGCAAATGGCTACTAGCTCGTAGTGCTCGGTCCTCTTGATCACGTTCCTCTGATATCCGTCATCGGAGTATCCTATGCAATCCTCCAATGCCGAGATGTTGACATCCAAGGATGAAAGCCTCGAATCGAGTTCTTCCCTGCCAGGTCTTCTGTCTATCCCATCGAGCCACATTGTGAGCCCCCGCAGGCCATCGCATTGGGACAGAAGGTCGGCACGGACATCGTCAGATAGAAGAGCCTGCGTCACCATATCCCCCGCACACGGGGTTGGCTCAAGACTCTTCTGACAAAACACGCGCTTGCCCATTGAAGATGGGGTCAGACTAGTTGACCAAGGAAAACTGTCCGGTTATCTTGTCGATCTGGTCCCTTGGTCCAGGACCGATTCCCACAACCGTCTCGGTCCCAGGTGGAATCTCAGTATGCCCGGCATCGGTGACCAAGTGGCACACCAAGCCTGCCTTCTTGGCTCTGGAATGAGCTTCCTTGAGGGAAACTAGGTCGGGGACCTTGCAGACGATTTTTCTCGCCCCCCTCCTGAGGTATCGATCTAGTGACCGGGGATTGCTTCTTTTTGCCGAGAGAACGCACTCAGCCGAGGCGTGAGCGCATTGTGCAGCCAGTTTTCCCTTCGATAGTTGCAAGTCCTGCCTAGTGACGAGGACCATGGTGAGTTCGTCAGTTGGGGGCACCATCTCTCACCGATTCCAATGCCCGATAAGGCCGGTGTCTGGACATCATCTCACCCAAGGGGGATGCCATCCATGCAACGAACAGTACGTTCCCGGCTACGTGGTACAAGTCAAAGACCAGGCCGTTCAACAAGTAGGGGACCAGCATCGAGGACCCGGCTTCGAACAGGATGCTTAGTGAGACGAACCAGTTGAATGCTAGACCGGATACGGCTGCGATTACAGACAGCAGGCCGATTCTGACCCTCCCTTCAATGAGGATGCGATTCGCAAACAGCGCGCCAGCAAGTCCGATAGCCCCCCACCCTATCGCCTGGAAAAGGGTCCAGGGGCCATGACCGAGGAGCAGGACGTTGGATGCTAGTGCGACGGTGGCAGCGAGAGCGATAGCACGGGGGGCTCCATAGTACGCGCCCGTCAATAAGACGAGGACCGTCACTGGCTGGACATTTGGGATTGGGTCTAAGAGAATCCTGCCCGAGACTCCGAAGACTGCGAGGAGGACTATCATCCCCCACTGACTCTGATCCCTCAAAGAGTGCTCGCTCCTAATCAGTGAAAGTACTATGATCGATAGGATTGCAATGTTTAGGAAAAGTGACTGGGTTGGCGATAGAGCAACATTATGGAAGTCGTACAATCAATCACCCCGTTCCTCTGCCTACCCGTCGTCACTTCATTCTTGTGAATCTCACCATGTGCCAATGCTCCATGAGATTACGTCGCCCTCGGACATTACCAAGTCGCCAATGCCAACCATTGACGTCACCCCATTGTGATCTAGGTTCCAATAGGCCCCGTTGGAGTCACCCGTCATAGTATCTGCATTCAGGCCTCCGATAGTATGGACGAAGTGGCCCCATTGTCCTACATCATAACCCACCGACAGGGCCCCACTTGCCACTCTGGTAGAGTCCATCATGAAATCCAGTCCATTGGAGTACCCCTTGAATCCACCGACGCATGCTCCCGTTCTGTTGAGGTTCTGGTTCACTCCCAGATCGGACCCGTCGGCCCCGATCATGGTGACGCCCTGGGGGAACTTGTCATGCGGCGAGGATGCTGGGAAGTGCACGCAGATTACCTGCTTGCCTTCCCACTCGCTTGGAAGGCCGTAGTGTGCAGATTCACTGTCATCGATGAATTTGGAAGCCTCTTCGGACAGAATGTCCTGAATTGAGGGGGCTAGAACTATCAAAGCAAGAAATGCTACGACTGACGCTGGTTTCAGAAAATCAGACACGGATTACTATGGTACAGAAATTGGTCTATCAAGGTAACTTTCTTTGGGCATCATCCGATTTTCTCATCAATCCTATCCCTTAGAATCTTGCTCACAGCC
>Ga0208522_1000176_pt1 | contig 42812 bp, 33 predicted proteins | sample ETNtaG_25_FD_185763 | JGI IMG/M metagenome (GOLD analysis project Ga0208522, IMG submission 185763) | Marine microbial and viral communities from oxygen minimum zone, Eastern Pacific Ocean - ETNP201302SV86 (SPAdes) (version 2) | ecosystem: Environmental > Aquatic > Marine > Oceanic ... | reverse complement strand
AAAAGTCCAGCGCGGGAGGGTTGGGATACCAGGGGACTTCAGGGTATTGGAAGTTCGTGTCGTCTAAGTCGCAGGATGAGGAAACGGGATCGGTTGGCGTCAGGGGCGGGGCGCGCGAGGTCTGTTCCCCGTTGTGCTCAAGGATCTTAGCGACCTCATGTGAATCGGTGATGAAGGCGATGATCCGCATCGGCTCCCCGCACTTGCTGCAGGTCAGCGGATCGGTTTCGTAGATTTTCCGGATCCATTTCGCCCAGCTTGAAGGCTGCCGCACAGTGGAACTCACCGGCACAGCCTCCACCACGATCTCCTCGATTCGTTCTTCACGGTTTTCACGCTTACACTTGCTGCGATGACTGCTGTTGCAGACACCGTTGTAGGTGATCAGGCTTTCGTAGCGGCAGGGGATATGCTCGGCTCAGGATCCTCGACCAGCATTACTTCGTCCCCTGCCTGAAGTTTCAGTTTTTCTAGAGCAGATCCCTGCCAGACACAGATTTCCAGCATCCCGTCACTGTTTTGGAGGAAGGCAGCAGGCTCCAAAGATTTTGCTTCTTCAAAATGTGCCACGCCCTTCAGCACCCTATCCCGGATCTTTAGACGTGCTCCAGGACCGGCCTGCCGTCCGGGAAGGTTCGTCAAAGCATTTCCGAAACGATCAAAACCAAGTACCTTCCCCATCCATCCTGAAGGACTGGGCTGGGCTTTCTCCTGGTCCAGCCTTAACCACTCATCAAGTGGATGCCCTATCTCCTCAATCCCTCCTCCTTGGGCGAGGTAGGCTCCAACCGGGGAAAACAAATGGAGTCCGTCAAAACTCGAATGCTTTTTCCAGCACGGTCCTTCCTCATGAAGCTGGAAGATCCGGCTCGGAGGAAATTCTTCCAAAACCCCGCTGAAGATTCCGTTGTCTGGTCCAACCAGAAAGCCTGCCTCGGTCTCTGCAGCCAGGGCCTTGCGGCTGCTTCCAACTCCCGGGTCAATCACTGCAATGTGAACAGCAGGTTTGTTGAATTCTCGCAAAGAGCGTTGCAAAGCCACCTTGGCAGCAAGGAGATCCTGGGGAGGAATGTCATGGGTCAGGTCATGAATTTGAGCCTTCGGACAAATAGACAGAATCCTTCCCTTCATGGCCCCGACATAACCGTCCCGGGTTTCAAAATCGGTGGTCAGAGTGATGATTTTGTTTGTCATTGAGACATCATCATTTCACGTCTATCTCGAGGAGGAGTTCGATCCTTTGGGTTGTAACTTCAAACATTATGGTCAGGAGTTCCAGGTCTTAGTTGTTCAGGCCTTATTGTTGTGAAATGCCTGCTTTGCGGCCTCTCAAGACATACTTCTGAACTTTACCAGTTGCTGTTTTTGGCAGGTCTTCGACAAAACTGACCCATTTAGGAACCTTGAAGTGGGCCAGGGAATTACGAACATGTCCTTGGAGTTCATCTTCATTGCTCTCAGCATTGTTCTTGAGAACGACAAAGGCATGCGGGGCCTCACCCCATTTTTCATGAGGCATTCCAACCACGGCAACTTCCTGTACCGCAGGATGGGCCAAAAGGCATCCTTCGAGTTCTACCGAAGAGATGTTTTCCCCTCCACTGATGATGACATCCTTGAATCGATCCCGAATTTCAACATAACCATTAGGATGCACCACAGCTGCATCTCCCGAATGAAACCATCCGTCTTTGATCGCATTACTGGTTGCTTCCGGATCATTGTAGTATCCCGACATGACAACATTCCCTCGAACAATTATTTCTCCAAGGGTTTGTCCGTCACGAGGCACCTCCGTTCCATCTTCAAGCACCACGTGGAGTTCACCTGAACTGACAAGTTCTACCCCCTGACAGGCTTTGACCTTAGCACGTTCTGAAAGTGAGAGTTCTTTATGTTCCGGAAGGGGCTCACAAAATGTGATCAGCGGAGCCGTTTCGGTTAACCCATAGACATGAGTCAGGTTCCATCCAAGTTCCCTTTCTACCAGTTCGATGGTTGCCGCAGCAGGAGGAGCACCCGCAGTGAAAAGACGAACTCCCCGGGGAGCATCGGCTCGGACCTCATCGGGAGCATTGGCAATGCTGATCAACACCGTTGGAGCCGCACAGAACATGCTGATGTTTTCCTCTTTGATGAGCTTGAAAATGAGTGCCGGTTCGACCTTCCTTAAACAAACATGGGTCATGCCACGTGCAGTGTTGATCCAGGTGAACGTCCATCCATTTGCATGGAACATGGGTAAGGTCCACAAATATCGATCACTCGGGGTGAGGTGGTGATGCACCAGAGTTCCCATGATGTTCATGTAGGCATTGCGATGGGTGATCATGACTCCTTTGGGACGGGCCGTAGTGCCACTCGTATAATTGATCGTGATGAGATCCGTTTCCATGATTACTACTTTTTGAAATCCTGGATCATGGGCCAACAGGGTCTTTTCATATTCCAGCCACCCGTTTCTTGAATCTTCCAATGCTACAAAAGTTTCAATGGATTCCAAGTGAGCCCGGATTTCATCTACTGCATCCATGTAGTCTGGATGGACACAAACGATTTTTGCAGAACAGTGATTGAGGATGTATTCGAAATCATTCGGCAGCAATCGATAATTGATGGGAACCAACACAGCTCCAATCTGTGGGACAGCATAGTAGGCTTCCAAATGAGAATGCGTGTTGGGAGCAATGTAGGCCACCCGATCACCTTTTTGAACTCCGAGACCCTGCAATGCAGTTGACCAACGGTCACAGCGCTCCAGAAACTCTGCATAGCTGAATCGTTGGTCTCCATCAACCACCGCTTCTCGTTCGGAATAAAGGCTCTTGGCTCGTCGTGCGAATTCTATTGGAGTTAAGGCAGTTTCCATAATCTTGTTAAATCAAAAGAGGTTGCAGTATCTTAAGTGGTTCTCAAATCGCTAATTTTCAATCTTTCACAAAAAGGATTTGCGTATATGAACGGTCAAAACGAAATGGACTGATCCTACGATGATTTGTGGTCTTATTTCAAATGGGTTGAGAAAAAGCAGGATTTCTGATGTATTTTGCAATGCAGACTTAAAGATTCAATGAGATAACATTTACTGAACCCTCTTGAATACCTCTTGCAATGATTAATACCGTGCATTGTTCATGGAAAGCAAGCTTCAGGAGGAATGAATGAATATGGCACACAGGTGGCACATGAATTTACTTGATTGACGATGCCTCTGAACATCAGGAAAATTTATTGTTCCAATACACGAACAAACTCTATTAAATAGAAAACCATTCAAAAATGATTGATGATCTAGGAGGGTTGAAACAATGAATTTCCCAGAATTTGAACTGACCTATGATTTCTTTGTGGAACAAATCAAAGATCGCTGTAAAGGAATCAGGGAATTCACTTCAACACAGAATACCGAAAAGCATTCACATCTCTATTTTTATCACATGAACAATGAAGAGATGCAGTGCGTGATATCCTGGTTCAAAGCGGACCATTCCTTCATCTACATCATCAATTCAACTATTGAAAAAGATCTTGATGGGAATTTCATTGATTTGGATCGTGGATTTGCCGATGACTTGGATGAACTGATTGTGCAGTTCAATGAATCTCCGGAAAGTCCTCAGGAAGCAAAAGAATTCGGGTTGCCTGATAAATGGATGAATTCGGAAGAAATGGGGCCATTAAATTAGGAAGGTGAATCCTTGATGCTAGCTCCCTCCGCAACGAGGGTCCCCTTTCCAAGTCTCCTCATCTGTCAGTCCGATTAAGAGATATTCCATCTAAAATCATCTCTGAGTAAAGGATTGGATGTCTTCACTAAACAAATATATTGCTATCATTCTTCCTCCCTTCTAACTGTAGTAATGAATACTATAATGATTAATGTCATTTACGAATTTTGGTCGAATTTGAGTTGCTATACACCGGATTTTTTGAGAAAAGGAATGGAAATGAATTTTGCTACGAATAGTTGATTTAAAAAAAAATAAATTATCACTTTGGTAGAGCCGTGGGGAAACAGCGGGTTTTTAAAATGAATAACAATATGATTATTTGCTAAACCTTTCTAGGAAATATTCACCATGAAAAAGATTTCTAAAGATTCTCCAAAAGTTTCTGTTGAACATTCCATGATAGAAACAAAACAGGAACATAAAATAATGGATCAAAATCAAAGCGATTTTGAAAAAACGAATAAAATCGATTTAATAGGCAACGAAAACACTCATCAATCAAATGTGGATCAACAAAAATATTTCCGTATTTCTTTATTTACTATACCACCAGAAAAAAAAGATGAATTCATTGAACAATCAGATAGCTTTAAAAAAGAAGTCAGAAAACGTCTTGGCGGTGGGATTTTATCAGCTTACATGATACAGACGGAGAGAGATAAAATACTCCTTGTAGGCATATATGATAGTATAGAAAATGCTGTAAAAGGTAAAATCGTGGCCGATGAAATCTTTCTAGAAATGGATGCTAAATTCATAACAGCACCCATTAGGGTTGAAGAAGGTCCTGTTGTTTATGAAGTGAATTATTAACAATTCCAATCATGGTCTTGCAAACACTGGTTGCAACTTAACAATCAGTAATTTATTCCCATTCGAAATATTGGTTTAGTCAATGAAAGAATTCATGCAGGTCGGATGCGATTTATTCGAATTCAATGCCAAGCCTTGATTTCTGGAAATGATTAAAACAGACCGAGAATTTTCTTCAACGGATATTCTCAGCAACAAAAACTACGCGGAACCTTCAGTATTTCAACCTGAAAATCTTCTACGGGAGTCCCGAAGACAAAATGGGATACCCCTAGGAAATGTTCCCAGAATCTGCATTCTGGATCCTGATGGCAATCTGGTGGATTATCTTAAAAATATAAACCGAGTGACTCTCAATGAATTTTGGGCATGCTACCACTCCAATTTGTACGCATTCAACATCAGTGAATATTCTGTTGGAATCATTCCACGTGCCGTAGGTGCTTCCTATGCTGTTTTAATAGCAGAACAACTCTTTGTATCAGGATGTGAATTATTAATCAGTATCACTTCTGCTGGAATCATCAAAGATTTTCATCAGGACAAAAAGTTCGCATTGATTACACAAGCCCTCAGAGATGAAGGAACAAGTTATCACTACTTGCCTCATGATGAACCCTCCGTGCTTGGTCAAAAATGGCTGAACAAATTAGGCAAGAATGAGAGTCTCTGGGAGGGAGCAATCAGCTGGACCACCGATGCCCCCTACAGAGAAACACAATCTGCAATCAATGCTATGCAGTCTAAAAATGTTGCCTGTGTCGAAATGGAGGCCTCTGCTTTGTATGCATTCGCAAAAGCAAAAGATAAAGAAGTCATTTGTTTTGCACACCTAACCAACACAATGGCACAGCAGGAGGGAGACTTTGAAAAAGGAGATCATTTTGGAAGCTTAGAAATGCTCGAGCTTATTGAAGAAATTCTTAAAGAATTGAAATAATTATCCTTTATGATTCGGAGAATTTTAGAATAACGAATTCAACTGATTGTTTTTTTCATGATCAAAAGTTGTTTATTAACTATCGGGCTTGGAGCAACCCAATACAAGTGTTCCAGTGAGCCTTCCGAAGCATTATGAAAACTCCACTTGAGGGCATCCGTGTTCTCGACCTCTCCAGGCTGGTGGCAGGGAATGTCCTGACTGCACAACTTGCCGATTTTGGTGCTGACGTGATCAAGATCGAGCGTCCGGGCCGGGGTGACGACCTGCGGCATTGGCGCGATGAGGGTGTTGAAACCTGGTGGAAGGTATACGGGCGCAACAAGCGCAGCCTCGCGCTGGACCTCAAAGACAAAGATGCTCTGGCACAACTGAAAGCGCTGGTGCCCTTGAGTGATGTCTTTGTGGAGAATTTTGTTCCTGGAAAGCTAGAGGCGATGGGTCTGGGGGTTGATGTTCTGCACAAGCTCAATCCTAGGCTCGTAATCGCCCGGGTCAGTGGCTGGGGGCAAACGGGTCCTTATGCCCACAAGCCTGGGTTTGGCACTTTGGTCGAGGCCATGTCCGGCTTTGCACATTTGAATGGGTTTCCTGACCGAGAACCGGCATTGCCTCCATTGGCAATGGCGGACATGTATGCAGGAATTTACGGCGCGTTCGGCGTGCTGGCTGCCCTCCGGAACATCGAGCAAGGCGACGGCATGGGCCAGGTTGTGGACGTGGCCTTGTTTGAAAGCATCTACTCCACATTAGCATCTGAAGCCGTAAAATTTGAAGCCACTGGCACAGCCAGCATACGAATGGGGAATCAGGCTGTCAACACCGCCCCCCGTAATTTGTATGTCTGCGCTGATGGTCGTTACTTGGCGCTGTCAGCATCCGTGCAGTCCATGTTTGAGCTCTTGGCCCACGCTATCGGGCACCCGGGTTTGCTTGAGGACGAGCGCTTTTTGACAAACGAGGACCGTGTCCGGAACTGTGACGCGCTCAATGCGATTCTGAGCGAGTACTTTGGCCAGCGATCACTGGACAAAAATCTGGAACTCATGGATGCGTCAGGCGTGACGGTGGGGCCGGTGCTTTCTTCAGCTGATTTGGTTGGACACCCTTACGCCGTGGGTCGGGATTTGTTTGCAAGCATCGCTGATGCCGAACTAGGTACCTGCTCTGTGCCCAATCCTGTGCCAAGGTTGTCTCACACACCTGGGCAAAAGCCCCGTCCCGCACCGAAACAGGGCGAACACACTGAAGCTATTTTGAAACTGATCCAATCCACTCATGAAACTTGATCCTGACCGATGCCGCTCGCTGCTGTTTGTCCCTGCGGGTAACAAGCGATTTGTAAACAGCGCTATGAGAGGGCATGCGGATGTCATTCAACTCGATCTTGAGGACGCTATCGCTCCCAGCCAGAAACAGGCAGCTCGCGAAAGTGCCCGCATGGAACTGGAAACAATTGATGCTGCCGGACGTGTCGTTTCGGTGCGGGTGAATGTTGACGATTCATTGCTTGCTGCAGATTTAGAGGGAGTGGTGCATCCAGGACTGTCTGCCTTGACGATTCCCAAAGTGGAGAGTTCTGAAATGCTTGCAGCGATTGACCAGCAGGTGTCCAGGCTGGAATCCAAGCGAAGCATGCCCAGCGGAGAGATTCAGTTGATCGCACAAATCGAGTCGTCGAAGGGCATCCTCAACGTGCGCGAAATTGCCCATGCGTCTCCCCGTTTGGCTGCCCTGGGTATTGGAATGGAGGACCTCATCGCCAACGTGGGAGGCACGGTGGGTCCTGACGCTCTCTACTTTCCGGCAATGCAGACCTTGTACGCGGCGCGTGAAGCGGGAGTGACTCCAATCGGTTACTTGGGGTCCATCACGGTCTACAAGGACATCAAATTGTTCCGGGAGTGGGCCATGCGGGCTAAAGCCTTGGGCTTTGACGGAGGTTTCTGCATCCACCCCAATCAGGTTGCGATCCTCAATGACTCCTTCCGGCCTACTCCGGAGGAAGTGGATGCGGCCCAAGGGATTGGGAATGCGGTGGAACAGCATAAAGAGGCTGGAATCGGAGCCTTTTCACACGACGGGAAAATGGTGGATGCTCCCGTGGTGGAAAGGGCGAGGCGTGTGTTGCGGCTCCACCAGTCCTATTCCCTCTGAAAATACGCCCGGTCGGCAAAACGAAGTCTATGATAATAAGGCTTACAAGGTGGACTCCATGGCGGTTTTGAATACCACGAATTGGATTCAGTTTGAGAAAACTAATTGGAAAAAAAATTCATTCAGTCTAGTTTGATTTTCTTACCTGCAGCATCCTCACCAGACATTTTCTCACCTGCGAACTCAAAATCTCGCATTAGTATCCCAGAAAACTCAGAGGGCAGCAGAACTTCGCCATCTATATTGACAGAGGACATGGTTCCTTCTTTAAGTTCAACACTTTGATTGTTTGCCAATGAGGTCAACGATACTAAACCCTTGATTGTGCCAACATTCGTCGTTTTATTGATGAACTCCGTAACGAACTCTGTTCCTTTAACACCCACTATTGCATTCGCAGTTCTTATCACAACAGTTCTTGCTAAATTCTTCCTGATACGCGCAAGTAGACGTCCTTTAAGATGTAAATTACGATTTAATATGTTTACAAGTCCTTTTTTTCCTTTATTTTCGACGTATTTTATTTCGGTATTAGGTGCCAGAAAAACATGATCTCCACCTAAAAGTGTTAAAAGAACCTTGCCAGATTGAGTAGTACGAATTATATCTTTGTTTTTTATATTGAACTTTGTTTTTTTTAATTTAATTTCACCTCCATTCCTAATTATTACAGCACTTCCTTTTATTAATTTCACCATCCCACTTGGTTGAAATTGTGCCTGGATTGGTACTTTGATGAATGAATTAATTATTAAAAAAACAAATAAAAACTTAAACATAGAATTATAATTTTGCATAATTAATTTTATTTATATGATACATACTATATTCTGTTTTTATAAAAAAAATAAACAGTGAGATAATTTATTAAAGTGATTTATTGATCGAATCCAGTCTGGCTATTGATATCCCTTTCCAAGAGTGGTTTTGCCGAGACCGGTGCCCTCCATCGACAAGGGATGGATAACGATTTGCGACCTTCCTGATTCGGATGTAAGTGGTGCCTCGTTACAACTGGCCTTTACATTTAGACGTTTTTGATGATTTCTTCTAGACAATCTAGGAAATCAATTCATTGAAAGTCACAATGAACCTCTTAGTTTGGTTTAAGAAGTCATTTTGATCAATGAGATTAAGTAGGAAATGATAACTGAGATCATTCCCCTTGCCCTACCCGGATGAGTAGAATTTCACAACTTGTCGGTTTGATTTGAAAACATGAATTGTTCACCACCCAACTCAGGCGAATGAAAACTCCGTGGATTTCTACAAGAACTGCCTGCTCAAAGAATTATGCGACTGATGCGATGCCTGAACCCGGTTTAAGGAAAAACGTAAGATATTTTTCCTCAGTAGACCGTTGCATCAAGGAATACCAATATTGCCGTCAGGCCGAGCACACTGACGGACCAAATCACCAAACGAAAATCCATAGCTCCCCTTTCGTAGAAAAATAAAAAGAGGAATTCTGGCGGCAGCCCTACGCCAATTCCTTATTTGATCCTAAACTAACCTCTTTCCCAGTAGAACATATTCGTAAAATTACGTAGGTTATTTATTAAAAAAAAATTCTGGAGGTAGAAACCTCGCCTGGTTCGGGTTCGGGTTCGGGTTTTCAACCCCTTTCCTGGATGGCTGAATCGAATCCCTTCATCTGTTTCAACCAATTCCTTTGAATTAGTCTTATATGTGGGACATTCTCTTATATACAGGGTTATTGGTAATCTCATCATTCATCTTTGGGCTTCTGCCTTTTATGGTTGTCTTATGGGTCATTTCCCGCACAAAAGAGAAATCATTTTCTGAACTTATCAGTTCCCAAAGAATCAGTGTCTATGTTTTGTGGATGGTGGTTGGTGCATTCCTGACTCACATTTTTGGTGGCGATATTTACCCGGAATATTTTGATATGATTGAAGAGCAATTTTTCAACTGAGTCCTATCCGAAGATGTTCCCTTAACGTTACAAGGCATAGGTATCAAATGGTGGTCCTTGGGGTGATGTAATTTTTGGTAACAGTTCAATTTTGACTGGACCCATTGTAGGGGGCAGGTCAATCCCTCTTCACCTCTAAGCAGGCTTCCTCCAAAACGATGCACTTGACTGACAGAGCCATGGACTGGAAGAAAGCCGGATACCAAACGATGCACTATCAGTCTTGAATTGAGACGTTTTTAGATTTGAGCCTTGTGTACCACAAACGGCATGATAATCCGATTCGCAACAATTTGTTATCCAGCTTAAGTTTTTTTCATGAAAAATTCTCCAAAGGGCCCGAATCACAAGAAGATCGATGGACTGGCTGGCATTGAGGTCACCAATGAGTTCACCCGTTTTAACCAGCGAAATGATATCTTCACTCGTGCATTCTGGGATGACCGTGTGCAAAGCAAGCAAACCGATGCCTTCTTTGCCTCTTATCGTATGGAAGCAGTTCCACGCCGTGGAAATGGATTCACCCAACGGGACTTTGCACTCCGTAATGCAGCGTGGTTGATTTCTGATTTGGTGACAAACCGTTATGCGGAAGAAGGCCGTCGAGAAGGGTTTCAGGCTCCTATAAGCTACGACACTCCGATAGCACCGGAAAAAATTAAGGTTGAAGATAAAACCCAAATGAGCGCGGAGATAAAACATGTTGCCAAGTTCTTTGGAGCTGATTTGTGCGGTATCACGGATTTTGATGAACGCTGGCTTTATCTCAACCGTATCGATACACGCGATTTTTCTGAAACTCCCAATGAATTACCTGGGGACCTGACTTCAGTGATTGTGTTGGGTCATGAAATGGACGCTGATTTGGTAGCCACTTACCCCTCTGCTTTAGCTGGAGCTGCAACAGGTCGCGAATATAGTCATGAGGCCGCAATAGTTATTCAACTTGCTGCTTATATCCGCAATTTAGGTTACGAAGCGGTTGCATCAATGAACGACACAGGGCTCGTAATCCCCTATGCTGTCAAGGCGGGTTTAGGAGAATATGCACGCAATCAGATGGTCATTACACCTGAATTCGGGCCACGATTAAGGTTTTCCAAGATCTTCACAAATCTTCCTGTTGCCCATGACACTCCCAATCCTCAAGGTTTCCGAGGTTTTTGTGATATTTGCACTAAATGTGCTGATGCTTGTCCAGTAAAGGCATTGCCTTACGGAACACCAAAGATTGGGGGTGAAAATATTTCTGCGATCAAGGGGGTACGCAAATGGACCTCAAACGCAGAAAAGTGTTTCAGTTTTTGGGCAAAGACAACCACCGATTGTGCAATCTGCATGCGGGTTTGCCCCTTCAATAGAGATTTTTCAAAGTGGATAAATAAGCTTTGGTTGAAAATGGCTCTGTCTCGGTTTAGAAAAATTGCACTTTGGATTGAACGGAGGAGAGGCAGACGTTTAAAGCCCGACAATTGGTGGGTGGGCAATAAAGGTTAAATACTACTAAAATTTTATGTGAACTGGATCTTAGGGGATTAATTTAGGCGAAATACTACGTTTGAACACTTAACGAAATAATTGGTCGTGAGTTGAGCTATACAAGGGGACCTATCAGGGAGCAACCAGCTCCTGCATCTCAATCATTCCGGTGTAGAGTACTTCATCCATTACCTGACTCACATTCAGGTCTGTGCGCTTTATGTCGGAAGGGAATCTGCAATAATTATTTTATGTGAAAGGGGGGCAATGAGGATCCAAGATGATCAAGGTAGTTTGGGTGTGCTCCTGAAAAGGTCCAACAGAATAATGAATCAAACGGTCTCTTTCGATGGCGTTTACAATCTGCAGTTCCCTAACTGCCATCGCATGATGAAAAATAATCTTTTCTTTATACTCCAATCTGATCCAAATGATTACTAATATCATTAATACTATTCACTTGAACAGATGACATCCCCATTTCTTGAGCAGCAACAACATTCTCCATCGTATCATCAAAAAATAAAATATTTTCTGGAGTTACTCCAATGTCTGAGCAAACTTTAAAAAAAGATTCTTTTTCTGGTTTTCTCATGCCTAATTCATAAGATGTAAATATCTTATCGAAATACTTCAGCAATTCAGAGTATTGGGATCTCCAGACATTGGAATGTGAAATGGATGTATTTGAAAAAACGAACAATGGATATTTTGAGAAAACACGATCAATCACGTTTCTGATACCAGGGGTTTCACCAACAAAAACATTGTTCCAGCCCTGAAGAAATTTTTCGTCAGAAATATTTAGTTTTAGTTCTCTTTTTAATGAACTTACAAATTGTTGAGTTGATATTTCCCCTCTTTCATATTTTTCATTTTCACTGCCAAGTATGGAGTCTGAGGATATCTGGATATCATCTTTTCCTGAAAATCTCACCCATTCAGAAATCACTCTTGAAAAATCAATTTTGATAAGAACGTTTCCCAAATCGAATAAAATAGCTTTTATTTCAGAAGTACTCATACGAAAACGTTCTCTTTTGATTCTGAAATTAACAAAACCCCATAAACGGCAAGACCTGTTGTGATTAAAAGTATGGAAGAGAGGGCTGCAGCAGTTCCAAACTCGCCATCAAGCACGGAGAGATAAATCCGAACAGGCATTGTGACCGTCCCACCAACGTAGAGGATAATCGATGAAGACAGTTCGTTGATTGCCGTTACAAATGCCATCAAGGCGCCTGCGATCACACCTGGCATCATCAGAGGCAACGTGATTTTCAAAAAAGCCTTACTCGGAATTGTTCCAAGATTGATAGCTGCTTCTTCAACACCGGTTCGTATTTGTTTGAGAATAGAAGCACTGGACCGGACTGAATAAGGTAATCTTCGAATAAAAATGGCCAATATGATAATTAGTGGGGTCCCTACCAAGACAAATGGTTTTGAGTTGTATGTTACAATTAATCCCAATCCCAGTACTATGCCAGGTACAATGTATGGAATCATTATCATGGAATCCAAAAACCCTGTTAGGACGGAAGGTTTTCGAGCAATTACATATCCGATAAGGGTTCCCAATACAACTACCATCAACACTGAAGCAATTGAAAATAAAAAACTGTTGAGAATCGCTTCAGGGACATCACCAATTATACGACGGTAGCTATCAAGACCAAACCCCGGTTTAAATACTGGCCCACTTGTATTCCTGAATGAATTAAATATGACGACAATGGAGGGTATTGAACTTAAGATAACTAAAAAATAACATAAGAAATGAACAGGAATAGAATAAGCTTGTTTGAGTTTCTTTACTTCCGGCCGACGAATCAGGCTGCTTCCATAATCCTTCTTCTTAATCAAGTTTCTCTGAAAATAAACAAAGATCAGTGAGATGCAAATCAGGATAATGCTCACTGTAGAAGCAAGTCCAGGATTCCCTCCCATTTCACTTGTATACAAGTTATAGGCAAGTGTAGACAACACTCTATAATTTCGTCCTATGATTGAAGGAGTTCCAAAATCAGCTAGTGAAAGCACAAAGGCTAGTAGGGCTCCAGCGCTTACTGCTGGAAATACAAGGGGTAATGTTACTCGAATGAATTTCGAAAATGGGCTGCATCCTAAATTATCCGCTGCATCTTCAAGTGAAACGTTAATGGTGCTCAAGGCTCCTGCAGTCAATAAAAAGACAAAAGGATAAAATTTTAAGCTAAAAACAAGAATAATTCCTAAAGGTCCATAAATGGTGGGTATTGAAATACCAACATTCTCTAAAATATGCCTTAACCATCCATTTGAACCCAGCATCGTTATCCAGGCATATGCCCCAATAAAGGGAGGTGAGACCAGAGCCAGGATGGCCAAAGTCGTAATCAGTGATTTCCCTATGATATGAAAACGTGATGTAAAATAAGCGAGAGGAATGCCTATGACGAGTGCTCCAATCATCCCTGCTACGCCAACGACGACAGAATTGTATATTGCTGTTCTGTAATAACGTCTTCCTAGAATATCTATATAATTTTGGAATGTAAGGACACCACTCTCGTTGTCAATAAAACTTGAGAGAAATATATTGAAGAGAGGAAAAATTAATAGAAGCCCAATAACTCCAAAGGCTAAAATAATAACATAAGTCCAAATGTTATTGACTGAATACAATAATTTCATACTTGGTTAGCACCTTGATCCACTTTTTTCGTCAAAAAACATCAATGCATTTTTAGGAAAAACCAAATTAATTGTTTCCCCAATCTCCTTGAGCGACAATTCATCGGGACGAGATACATTAACAAGGAGCCTCACCTCTTCCTCTAATAATATATGGAAAAATGCTTCCCGGCCTGAAAAGGAAATTTTTTCGATGATTCCTGACATGACAATGTTTTGATGATCTTTATCAATGGGTTCACTCGTGAGACTGATGTCTTCTGGTCTAACCCCAGCGATGATATTTTCTTTATTCGGATCTAATACGACACCTTTTGATGAAAGCGAAATTTCTTTGAGTGATAATGGATTATTTTTGAGCCAGGACTGTCTCGGCCATTTCACAAAATTCATACTACCTACAAACGAAGCCACAAAATATTTCTCAGGATTTTTATAGACCGTCCATGGTGTGTCAACTTGGGAGACTTCACCAGAATTCATGATACAAATCCGATCAGAAATAACTAAAGCTTCTTCCTGGTCATGGGTGACATAAATTGTTGTCGTTTTCAGTTTTTTTTGAATTTCCCTGATGTCTTCTCGAAGTTCGATCCTAAGTTTTGCATCAAGATTAGATAGGGGTTCATCCATTAAAAGGACTTTGGGTTGGATGACTAAAGCCCTTGCAAGGCCTACACGTTGTTGTTGTCCACCACTCAATTCATTGGGCAACCGATTTTCCAGACCCGATAGCCTTACTGTTTCAAGTGCTTCTGCAACACGATCTTTTATTTCCTTCGGAGGTACATTTTTGTTTCTTAATCCGAAACCAACATTATCTCCTACAGACAAATGTGGAAAAATCGCATAATCCTGGAATACCATGCCCGTGTCACGTCGGTAAGCCGGCAAATCATCGATTTCTGAACCATCAATTTTAATGGTTCCTGAATCTTGCTTATGAAAACCAGCAATGGTCCGAAGCAAGGTGGTTTTTCCACAACCACTTGGACCTAACAGTGTAAAAAGTTCTCCTGAATTGATGTCTAAATTCACATCATTCAGGGCTTTTACCTGGCCGTAATTTTTTACAATATTAATTAGTTGGACGGATGACATTTAATCCAACTTTTTGAATGGAGGGGGAGGCTGCAATTGGTATTAAATACGATCACAAGAGTAACAATATATATTGAATATTTAATCGCAGCCTGAATAGTTAAAAAAATTTCTTGAATCAATCTCCAATCAAGATGTCATTCCATTTCTTTCGAAATAGATCTTTGTTTCCTGCTGACCAGGAAAAATCATATGGAACAACTTTGAATGAAGAAAGAGGAGGTAAATCACCACTTGCTGAAACATCCGTACGGATTGGGCGTCTGCCCATTTCCTGTACAAGAAAATTCTGTGTTTCTTTTGACAGTGCCCAATCAATGAAAATTTTTCCATTTTTAGAATTAGGCCCATTTTTTACAAGAGCAATCCCATCAGGTGCTGCTACAGTTCCATCCTCTGGATAGACGATTTCGACGGGGCCTCCTCCTTGAACGTATTTATAGGCATTGTCCTCTAATGTAACACCCACTGAAGCTTCACCATCATTTACAAATCGAGGTACTGCGCTCGAACTTCCTGAAAGAACAAAATTTTGGAGTATTGGTTTGTATACATCCCAACCTTTATCACCATAGATGGTAAGTACAGTTGCAAGTTGCATATAGGAAGATCCTGATTTGTCAGCTCTTGCAGAAGAAATTCGTCCTTTAAGATTCGATCTGCCCAAATCCTTCCAAGTTCGAGGATATTGATTGGGTTTTAGAAGCTGCTTATTCACAATAAAAACATTTACTATTGCAGTGTAAGGCAGCCAATTTGTTCCAACCATAAAAACAGGATCAATTTTGTTATAATCCTTTGGGGTAAATTTTTGAAGTATGTCGGAACTTGCCTCCAGTTGTTCCCCTCCAATAGACCAAATGACATCTGCTTGTGGATTTCCTCGCTCAGCATTAGCCCGATTAATAATATCACCGGATCCAGCCTTGATTACTTCTGCCTTAATACCTGTTTTACTTTCAAAAAGAGGTACCATTGCATCAATAATCGCCTGTTTGTGAGCACTGTAAAGAACCACCTTTCCACTCGCCAGAATCGAATGAAAAGGGATCATCAAAAACAAAACACTTAAAGTAAAAGCCACCATTTGGCTATTCATTTTCTTATTCATAATTCCTCAAAATAGAATGTTGGAAAAATATATAGCTTATTATCAAAATGAAAAATCGTCAAGAAAATTAGGAATATATATAAATTTCTGGGAACTACCAAACTCACATTATTGAACCGGTTGGCTTTCCAGGGGATCTATCCATCTGGGGCATTTACTCCCTGCACCTTCAGTGGTGCACATATTAAAAGAATACCCTGATGATTATGTTTAGAGAACAAGGACGGATTCCTCTTTCTCCAACAAAGGCATCATCCCTGAATGACAGGAACAAATAAAAAGAATTCAATGAAGTCTTATTCCATTTTTTTTAACAACAAGAGAAGGAATCGTCATGGAAGCAGACACCATCCGCAGGCCGAGCTGGGACGAATATTTTTTAGGATTGATGGATGAGGTGGGCAAACGTGCAACCTGTGACCGGGGCCGCAGCGGATGCATCGTGGTCCGGAGCAAGCAGATCGTCTGCACGGGATATGTTGGCTCCCCTCCTGGATTTCCCCATTGTGATGAGGAAGGACATTTGATGAAGAAGGTCGTGGAGGAAGACGGCTCGTCCCGGATGCATTGTGTGCGGACCATTCATGCAGAGCAGAATGCGATCTGTCAGGCCGCCAAACATGGGATTTCGCTCAAAGGATGCACCTTGTATTGCAAGATGGAACCCTGCCGGGTTTGCGCGATGCTGATCATCAGCGTCGGGATCACCAAGGTGATTGCCAAAAAAAAGTACCATGCTGCTCAAGATACCCGAGACATGTTCAAGCAGGCTGAGATCGAGTTGGTCGTAGTCGAGGATGAAGTGGAGCAGTATTCCAGTCAGTGAAATCCTCCAAGCCCCCAGAAGGTTCTTCCTCCTAAGAATCCATTTGTATCTGAAGCTCTGATCCTAAGGACGGTAGCTTCTCCCCGCTTCAGAAACTGGTAAAACAAAAAGGGATGCCCCTAAAAATGCATAATCGTAAAGAGGCTTGAAACCAGAAAGTTATGTTATAGCAATTTGTAAGGGCAGACCCCTGTGTCTTCCCGAATACCCGTGTCTGTAGACATCATGCGTCCATCCTGCAAAAGGCAACCACGGGGGGTTGCCCTTACGGGGGCATCGTTAGACGTAGTTATCAATCATGACCCCTCATCTGGCGTTAGGTGAGGGGTATGTTTTCGAATATTTCCCATGGTATTGTGCGCGGGGTTACGGGATTTGCCCATGTAAGCAACATTTATTCATAATATTACCATCCAGTTACTGACGCCTGAGAATCTGTTCTCATCGCTTCCAGCATGTCATTCTGCACGAAGGGCATTCATGCCCGAAGTTGCAGAATCCACAACTGATGCGAATGGATTCTGCGACTCCGCCCTGCAACTGCGCGCAGAATGACAGCATTGCTGGAGGTGTCCAAATTTCATATGGGAATGAAGGGAGGGTTCAGTCCTGTTCTTGTGGAGCAGATTCTACTCTCCTGGCGTTACCTGCCTGTGCCCCGCACGCAAACAGGGGGTATGGGTGTGTTTTCGTACATTTCCCATCACATTGTGCGCCGGGTTACGGGATTTGCCCCAGTAAGCAACATTTATCTATAACATAGCCAACCAGAATCATACCGTCTGGGAAAACCGGGGGGAGGAGGAGGATTGAAGGTAGCGGTCGAAGGGCATCGCCAGGTTACGCATAAAAAGATGACCACTTTCGGTGAGTTTGATTCGATCCGGTTCGATTAGCACCAACCCGTCTTTGGCAAATTCTTCGTAGGGTTTCCAGATTTCCTGGAAATACTCCCGAAAATCAAAGTCATTTTTCCCGAATTCATCAAATCGAATTTCTCCATGACACATCAACCTCTCAATGACTTCCCTGCGTAACTGGTCGTCCGGGTCGAGCTTCATTCCTCGTTGCGGTTTGGGGTCAGAGACCTGTTCCATGTATTCACTTAGATTTTTTGGATTCTGCCAGTAACTGTCACCAAAATCCGAAATGGCCGAGACACCGAGCCCGATCTGTGCCAGACCATGGAGGGTGGTGTATCCCATGAAATTACGATGCAGGGTCCGGTTTTTAAGGGCCAGGGCCAATTCATCATCAGGAAGTGCAAAATGATCCATACCGATCATGACATAGCCCTCTCCAGTGAAATGCCGGACCGTGTCGAGGTAGAGTCCGATCTTTTCCTGTGCACTGGGCAGATCCTCCTGACGCAAAGCCCGCTCATGGGCTTTAAACATCCAGGGCAGGTGAGCGAAACTGTATACCGCCAACCGATCAGGCCGCATTTTGGAAACCGCATCAAGTGTCCTGCGAAACTTTGACCGGGTCTGCAGGGGAAGTCCATAAACGAGATCGAAGTTGATGCTCTGGTATTTGATTTTTTTGGAAACTTGGAAAGCGGCCTGAGACTGTTCAGCAGTTTGTTTTCGGTTGATTGCCTCCTGCACCTTGGAATCCATATCCTGGATGCCAAAACTGACACGACGGAAACCCAGTTCGAAAAGCCCTTTAAGTTGCTCCCCCGTAGTCACCCGGGGATTGGCCTCCAACGCCCATTCACCACCCGGATCGATATCGAAGTGACGCCGCAGCATCTCCGTCACCCGGGTCAGTTGATCCAGATTGAGGAAGGTCGGGGTGCCTCCTCCCAAGTGAAGCTGCGACAGAGCCTTGCGTCTGCCGAGTTGATTGGCGACTGAAGCGGTTTCCTGTTCGAGTGCCTTCAGGTATCGCTCAACCAATTCATTATCACGGGTGATGACCTTGTTGCAGCCGCAAAAGGTACAGAGCGTGCGACAGAAGGGAATGTGAATATAGATCGAAATTCCACGCTCCTGATCTCCTTCAGCGTTCAGAGCTTCCTTATATTCTCTGCCAAAGCTTCCTGAGGACCAGACCGGAACCGTAGGATAACTGGTGTAACGTGGACCGGGTTGATCGTATTTCTGAACCAGACGTTCCAGATTCTGTTCGAAAACGCTCAGCATGAATGCCTCCTAATGTGTGTCCGAGAGAGTTGGATGTGGAAACCTTCCCGGATTTTGGGATCCCCATTGTGATGGGCTGAAACACAAGCTAACAATTAGTATGTTTACGGATAGTGGTCCGGTCATAATTTCCTACAAAATAGATAAACCATCAAAAAAACCATTATTGAGATTAAGGATGAATCGCAATGTCGGTACTATCGACCAGATTTCACGCATCATCTTCGGAGTGGTCATCAGTACCTTCGGGGATTTCTACAACAGCTGGTGGGGGCTCCTCGGCTTTATCCCGCTGGTGACCGGGACCATGAGCTGGTGTCCGCTTTATGAGCTGGTTGGCCTCTCAACTCTGAAATCCAACCATTCCGTAACTTGAGGAGGGGCTCAAGGCTAAAATCAAAAAGGTCCATTGAAGAAGGACTTCAGATGGGGCAACACAAAACCAGCATCCATTGGGAACGTGATACAGGACATTTCAACATCAAATCCTTCAACCGTGACCATGTGATCCGTTTTGAAAATGGAGTCGCGATCAACGCGACATCGGCACCGGAATACACCGGCAACCTTGAACTGATCAGTCCTGAAGACCTGCTGGTCGCCGCCATTTCCAGTTGCCACATGATGACCTTCCTCGCCATAGCCTCGCTGAAAAATTGGCTGGTTCAGACCTACAACGACCAGGCTCAAGGATTCCTTGAGGAAAATTCGAGGGGACGGGTCATGATGAATCGTGTCATCCTTCAACCGCAGGTTCTGTTTTCCGGAAGTAATCTACCCACCTCGAAAGAGCAGGAGGACATCCACTTCAAGGCGAAGCGAAGCGGTTTCATCACCAATTCCGTTCGCACTTCCATCAGTATCCAGCCACACTTTTAGGGTCGTGTTCACATTGACATTCCGTCAAAATTTAACCTTTAAATCTTGAAACCCTCAACAGAACAATATGTCTCAATTCACAAGCAGCCTCCAATGGAAAAGTGACCAAGCCGATTTCGAACTCAGGACCTTCAACCGCAATCACATCATTCGTTTTCCCAACGGAACCGTCCTGGAAGGTTCTTCCGCCCCCGATTTTTCAGGCAATCCCGAAGGCAATAACCCGGAACAGCTTTTTGTTGCCTCGCTTTCCAGTTGTCACATGCTGACCTTTCTTGCGATGGCAGCCATCGGAAAGTGGAAGGTCGAAAGTTACGAAGACGAGGCCATCGGCTTTCTTGAGAAAAATGGAAATGGAAAGATGTGCATGACCCGAGTCGTCCTGCGCCCAGTGGTCTGCTTCAGTGGGGAAGGACCGAGCCAGGAGGAACTACAAAAACTTCATGAAAAGGCCCACCGAGGATGTTTCATCGCCACCTCGGTCAACACCGAAATTCTTGTAGAACCACCAATCGAGTGACTCTGATTTCTTTCCTATGGTCCCAGGTGTGGGTACGGTTTGTCTGACCTGTCTTTGAATCCGAATTAGGGGTTCCGTTAAGAATCATCCTGATTCGTTTTTTCTATTTCGTTCTCCTTTTCAACAACAATTGAGTGCTTATTCACGATGCGGCGAAGGGCTGCGCGAGTCATCCCGGCATTTTCAGCTGCGTGGGTGATATTTCCTCCGGTTGTCTCAAGAATGCGAGAGACATAGTCACGTTGGAAAAGCTCGATGGCGCGTTCTTTTGCATGATCATAAGGGAGGCCATAGAACTTATCAGACGAAGCCACTGTAACAAAACGCTCGTCTTTGAACACAATGTCGCGGTGTGTAATCTCTTCGCCTTCGGAGACGATCACTGCCCGATGGATAACATTCTCAAGTTCCCGAACATTTCCTGGCCATGGATATGACATGAGGACCCGAAGGACTGCTGGAGTCACTTTCTTGGGAGTAATACCCTGCTCCTCAACAAGTTTTCCGATCAGATGCTCAACCAGCAGTGGAATATCTTCGATGCGATCACGAAGGGGAGGAATATGTATCTCAACCACGTTTAAACGGAAATACAAGTCTTCCCGGAAATGCCTGGACCTTAAAGCCTCCTCAAGCTCAAGGTTTGCAGCCGCAAGAATCCGCACATCGACACTGATGGGGTTTGTCGTACCAAGTGGAATGATTTCTCCTTCTTGAAGGGCTCTAAGCAGCTTGCTCTGAAACAACGGAGACATGGACCCAATTTCATCGAGAAAAAGCGTGCCGCCTGTTACCTGAACGAACAAACCCTCCCGATCCATGTCCGCACCTGTGAACGCCCCCTTGCGAACGCCAAAAAGCTCCGCCTCCAGCAGAGTATCAGGGAGCGCAGCGGTATTCAGCCCCAAAAAACGTTTCTTCTTGCGGTCACTGAGGTAGTGGATTGCACGTGCAACAAGCTCCTTGCCTGTTCCACTCTCCCCCCTGATCAACACGGGCACTGTTGAAGCAGAGACCTTCCGCACGAGTTCGAACACCTCGAGCATCTGCCGGTCTCGACCTATAAGGTTATGGAAACTGTACTTCTTCTCCACCTCTGCACGGAGATAGATCAGTTCATCCGTTAGTTCTTGTTCGTAGAGAGCCCGTTCCAAGGTAATGAGAATCTCATTGTTAAAGAAGGGCTTGGTGATGTAATGATACGCCCCTGCGGACATTGCCTCAACAGCAGTCTCGATGCTTCCGAAACCCGTGATAACGATGACAATCGTTTTGGGCCAGCGCTTCTTTATCACCCGGAGCAACTCCAGACCATCCATTTCAGGCATTTTCAGGTCTGTGAAGACGAGACCAAAGTGTTGGTGTTTGAGGATCTCAAGTGCTTCCTGAGCAGAAGCAGCGAACCCGCATTCCACCTCATTCTTCCTGAGGATGAGGCTCAACCCGGTCCTTATATCGGCATCGTCATCGACTATCAGTGCAGCACGGTTCATGATTTGAATTTAATGGAAAATGTGTGTTTGCAAATTCTGCAGATCCTGTTTTAGTGATGTGTAAGTCGTTAAGATTCATGCCTCAACAGACTCTTCCTGGGATACAAGGGGCAGTGTAATCCTGAAGTGTCCTCCATCATATTGCAGGTTCAGAAGCTCAAGCTTTCCCCCATGAGCCTCTATGATCTTCTTTGATAAAGAGAGTCCTAGGCCAGTACCAATGCCTTTAGGTTTAGTCGTAAAAAACGGTTCAAAAATTTGTTCACGTTGATCGTACGGAACGCCTTTTCCATTGTCTGTGAAATCGATGAAGATGGCATTCCCCTCATTTTCCTTGTTGAATGAAGTTCGGATTTTCAAAACACCTCCATCTTGCATGGCCTGTATGGAGTTCATGGTCAAGTTTGTAAACACCTGGCGTATCTGTTCTTGGTCTCCTGTGTACAACGGTAATTTTGAATCGATTTTCACCCCCACAGATACTTCAGACAGGCTCAGTAAAGGCGTGCAAAGGTTAACGACCTCTTTGATACAAGTGTTCACATCAAACTCGCTCTTCTGTGCGGGGCTTTTGGCAGAGTAGTCCAATAATCCCTGAATGATCTTCTTACAGCTTTGGGTATTTCTCATTATCACTTCGGCATGATTACGAAAAGAAGATTCCTTTGGACATTCTTCCACCAGCATTTGTGAGAACATGGCAATGGATGCCAGAGGGGTGTTCAGTTCGTGCGCAATACCTGCTGAGAGTTCTCCAATAACGGTCATTTTTTCCTGCTGACGTTGGCGTTCCTCAATCTGTTTCCTCTCGGTGATATCCCTGCTTACGATAACGATGCCTAAATACTCCCCGCCGTCGTCATAAACAGGGGTATAAGTGTCTTCGTAATAATGATCATCAATCTGAATGGTTCTTTGTTCTCCATAGCCTACTTTGTTCTTTTGATCTTTGTCATCCGTAGCAGATTCTCCATTTTTAAAGAAAAGATTTTGTTCGTTGGCAAGTTCAAGATACCCGTCAATATGTGTGATCTGCTCTGCGGCCGAGTTATGCAAAGCGGTTATTCCTCGTGCATCGATAAAGGTCACCCCATCACTCATGCATTGAACCAGAGCAATCAGAAGATTCTTCTCGTAGAGAACCTCATTTTCCCGATCCTTCAGATCTTTAGTGTATCTTTCAACTTCCTGCGCACGTGCGAGCAACCTGGTCGACATTTGATTGAACGCCTGAGCCAACTGTCCGATTTCATCCTTCGATTCAATTTCCACGGACACACCAAGATCCCCCTTTTCAATCTGACCGGCCGCCTCACGAAGCCGCAAAATAGGGCCGATTAAGAATTTTGAAGGAAACAGGAGCAGGATGGCGGTCAATGTTCCCACGACAATTGCCACTAAGATAAGGCGTTGACGAACCAACGTGATTGGATAATAGACTTCACTCGTCTCCATCTCGGAGACCATAGCCCACTGAGTGCCGGGCACTTTTGCTGATACTGCAAGGACTTCTTTACCACGATAGCTCATCCGAATTCCGGATGCCCGAGACTGTTGATCATCTGCGGGCGGCAGACTACGCACCCAGCCTTTCACTTTCAAAAACACCGTTTCAAAATCGAGGAATCGAGTAGCCGTAAGCAGAAGGTCGTTTGAGTTCACAAGGTACCAGTCCCGAGTTCCACCCTCTGTCTTTAGATCCATCATTTGGCGCGCTTCTGGGGGGTAACCATTGCGCACCACCTGCGACAGGCTTTGGGGGCCAATCCGGTTCACAATCACTCCCAAGAAGTGATGCGTCTCCTTATCCGTCAATGGAGCCGATGCCTCCAACGAGGCTCGTCCAGTGTCCAACAAAGGGCCATGGACACGACCCGTATACATCCCCTTCTTTCCTTCACGAACATAATCCTCACCCGAAAGATCTGCGCCCACGTTTTCAGGCATAGACGACGCCAGTACGAATCCATTTTTTCCCACAACCAATGTCTCAAAAAAATCTTCCACGATGCTTACTTTGTTCTTCAGCAAATGACCGTTGAGAGCCCTCTGCAGATCGCTGTTACCGCCCTCCTGGATCCGCCGGGTAGCATCTCTTATGAAGCCGTCTGATGCGAAGTCTTCCGTTCGGCGTTTGAGCGTATCCAGATAAGCACTTACATTCTGGACTCGGGCCTGGGTCATCAGTTTGAGGTTGCTCAGAATCTGAGTGCTCAGAGAGGACCGTGTGGTGTAATATGCGACTCCACCACTCAGCCCAATTGACACAAGACAGATGAGTGCAATGGTAAGGGGAAACTTGTATTTAACTGGCATCCAGTGTAAAGGATCTTTCATTACAATAGTTCCTTTTCTCAATTGATTAGGGCTACACAGTGTTATGGATTTCACACATATGCGTAGGCCTTGAATAGAACCAGTTTTCCAAAATGAACAAACCGATTAGAAAATTTTAAATCCATTCAGTTTTTTTTTCAGGTTTTTTCCTCCATTTCAACAAAAGGCGACACCAAATCCTTCAACACCTTGGGTTCAGAGGGACACTCATCACTATGTATTCAACGGATGGTTCATTCTTCATCAAATCATTCCTCCTTGGGATTTTTTTTGCTTTAGACTCCAGTTAATACCACCAATTCAAAACGAAAAAAAAGCATAGGAAATGGCAATTCAATCACAAGTACATGGCAGGAGTCTGGAGGGAGGAAGGACTCAAGTTGTCTATGAAGCAGTTGAAGCGAGGCAGGTTATGGTTCATTGACGGGTCCTGCGTCCAATTGAGGTCCGTATTCAAACACCAAATCCGGTCTGATGATTTTGTTGCAGACCGAACACAAGATGGTCGACCTTTAAGGATTCTGACCCTGATCGATGAATACCGCCGGGAATTTACAGCGATGAAGGTCAGAAGAAACTTCAAAGCTCAGGATGTCGTCGAAGTCTTTTTAGAGCAGTTTCTAGATTGGTCTGCCGAGCCATCTCAGATCCGACAATGGATCTGAATTTACTGCTTAGGACTCCCGCAGAGGTTGGAAAAGTTTGGAGTCAAGAATCTATTCATTGAACCCGTCAGTCACTGGGAGAATGGTTTCAACTCTCTTGTTTCTTGCGATACTTCTCTTTGATTGCCAGGTATTCTCTCCTGAATCGATCCCCAGGTGTCTCACTCATCTCCTCTCTTAGTTTGTCTTGATTCAAAGCGTTGTAAGTACAGTTAGTTTTTGAAGTTATTTCTAATCATGCTCTGGGAATTCTGACGCCAGAGATGACACATGCTTCCTACTAACGAAGCCCCACGAATCTTTCTTTTATAGAACAAACCAATTGTGTGTCGAATGTAAAAACTTTTGTCTTAAATAAATTATCATCATGACAATTTTTTTAAAACACTTAGGATTCGAGTCACCGTTATCCTATAGTCTTCAATCTATAATTCTTCTAACAGCTTTTCTTTGGGGAAGAGTAAGGGGATTATGGTTGTAATTTAGGCTTTTTAGGTTGGAGCAATAGGTGCTCAACTTTCCAGATTGTACGCTACGTAGAAGCGTCGGTTCCCATATTCCACGACTGTCCTCTCCCGCCTCTTCCGACATACTATAAGCCTGTTGTTCCAGGTCAATCATCGAAATCTCAGACAGGTTTAGGTTTTAACTATCAACGCCTCCATATTTTGCAGAAATACTAACTGCTAAAAAACATATTATCTTTTCTGCAATGCATATACCTGAACCACTGACAATTGTCCTCATCAAACAGACATCCCCCCCAACTGGTTTGAATGACTCATTTTATGCCTTTAAAAATCTCCTGAATCATCTTCTGAAAAGCTAAAAGCAAGAAAAGAACTGGATACCGCAGTATCCAGCTGAAGAGGTATAATGGATAGCCAGCTATCCGGTCATGTATGAGAAGTGTTTTGTTCCCAAGCACAGGGAACAAGTCTTAAGAGTCAAAAGATATTGAAGAGGACTTTCTCGGGTGGACCGAGCTGAAATCCCACCCAATCATCCAAATCCCTTGAAACCCAATTCTTCAACCAGAGGCAGGATGTCATCGAAACTGTAAAAATGTTCCTTTGACCCGTTTAGATTTTCCTATTTCAGGAACGGCCCATAGAAGTTTTAAGGGAATCCATGTTTAAGCAGCCTCCTTGATGACCGGTGCTACCACCGACTGGTTTCGCCCGCGCTCCTTGGCTTCAGTCAGGGCTTCATCGACTTCATCCAGCAGGGCTTCAAGGCTCAACTCTTCGGCACAAACATCCGGGTAGCGTGCTCCCCCAAAACTGGCGGTGAGGTGGATTTTGTGTTCATCATGGGTGAATTCATGATTTTCGATATCATGACGCAAACGTTCACAGACATGGAGGGTGATTTCTGAGGTGAGGTCAAAGAGTCCGATGATGAATTTTTCCCCCATGTAGCGAGCCAGGATATCTCCATCACGAGCATTGCGCCGCATGATGTTGGCCAGCTGTACCAGCATTGCATCTCCGCATTCCAGCCCGTAATCATCATTGATTTTCTTGAAGTGGTCGAAATCGAAGAGGATGAGACTGATCGGTCTTGGTTTCTTTCGGGCTTTTGCGATCGCCTTTTCCATGTTCTTGACAAAATAAATGCGGTCACCAAGTTCGGTCAGTTCGTCTTGGTAACGTCTCAATAGTGGATCCCCACCGATGTGGATGCGGGCGAATCCGCGTTTGGTCAGATGCTGTAGGGGTTCGATCATGAGGCCCATCCCCACCATGAGCAGGACTTTGATGTAAAGCACATCTTCTGCGAAACCCTCGATGTAGACTTCGGTCTGGGTATCAAGGTAGACAAACATCACCAGCACAACGACGGCGATGATGTAATCCGACAGATTCTCCCCCCAACCATAACCGCGTACCACCCCGGCCAGCACCAACAGGAAGAGGAGAAACCCCACCTGTGAGGCATAAAACCACCAGGTCTCATACCAGGGAGGAAGTATACGGAAGGAATAGGTCGAGGCTTCACTGGTTGTTCCGTCTGCCCTCTGGGCACGGACATGAAAACGGTAATCACGCCAACTCAGGTTGGTGTATTCACGAAAGCGTCGTTCAGACCACTTGGACCAGCCTTCCTCCAGGCCCTCAAGATAAGTCTGGAACTTAAGTTTTTCAGGATGATGCATGTCATTGGCTTCATACAGAAAACGCAGTGCATTCTGTTCATAGGGAAGGATGAGAAAGGTCGACGGGTATTCGAGCAGGCTTGGCACACCTCCGGGTTTTTCAAAGAAAGTTCCTTCAAAAAGATCCAAGTCCTCCGCAATTGTCTGCATACCACGGATAAGTGAAGCAAAAGCGGGGCTTTCCTTTTTTTCCTTCTCTGCCGGTGAAGCTATTTCATGAAAGGGAAAAACAGAACTGACTCCATTGCTGGTTGCGAGCCAGACTCCACCTCGCTGGTCCATGCTGATTCTGTAGATTTCTTCATCCTGAATACCGAATCTTGGATTGAGCGGTATCATGCTCATGGAACGAAGATTGATTTCGAAAAGTCCGGCACCGACAAGTGCAACGAGATGACGTTGCTGATCAAAACTGAGGTAGGTGCTGACGATCCGGTTGCGGAGGACTTCAGCACCTTCCAGACGAAGAGGCTGGAAGGCTCCAGCACCGTCTGGATTTTGACCTGGTTTTAAAGCTTTGGAAGCATCATAAACCAGTGCTCCCTTGTCACGGGTCAGCAACAGGAGTTTGTTTTCAGGCAAAGGAATCATGGCATGAGCCCTAAAGAAATTCCCTCCGGGAATCGCTTCGAACACATCTCCGGAAAGCTTCATCAGTCCAGAATCACTGTCCAGAAGATAAACGTCCTGACCATTGAAAACCGCGTCGTAGAGGAAACCGTTGGAAGTCAAAATCCTGAATTCTCCCTTTTCCAGGATCATCAGCCTGTGTTCGAAGAGGAATCCGATCTTTCCAGAATCGAGGCTGAAGATCTTGAGCACCGGCAGGAAGCCTTGCTCTTCATCTGCCTGCGACTGCCAAAGCCTGATGAAGTCGATCCTTCCCTTTGCATCTGGGGCGAGGTGACCAATGACTCCCTCACCTCCCAGGTAAAGGTAGCCATCTTCCGCATTCATCATCGTGGTCACCAAAGTGCCTTCAGGAAGGGGGACCTGTTGCAGGAGGCTTCCGTCGTATTCAAAAACCCCGTTTTCGTTCGCCACATAGATCAAACCTCGCCGGTCATGTTCAACATCAAAACTGAGACGGCCGAGTCCCTCTTCAACCGGACGGAACCAGCGGACTCCATCAGATTCCTCGGAATGAAGTTGAACGGCCGTAACATTCCAGAAAAACAACGCCAAAAAGAACAGGCGGAGTGGGATAAATAAGAGGGCTTTTTTCATTCGATGTTGAAGAAAAAACTGCTTTTCTGCTGATTCCCGACCCAGTCTTCCGTCAGAACATTCAATTCCATTTTCCCGCCCTTAGGCAGTTTCCCGATGGAACGGCGGTAGAGGATTTGTGGACCTCCGTTGATCGAGTAGAAGACTTCTTTGACACCACTGAAACGGTCTTCGGTTTCCAGAAAAACCAAAGCCCGCCTACCGATGGTGGTCAGGCTTCCGGTTTTTCGGCCTGAAGGACTGGTGCGGATGCCAATCTGCGGGGGTTCGCTGTCGACGAAAAAACGGGCCTGGTGCATGGAGGAACGGTTCTTGACCCGGTCCAGACCAAAATACTCGAGCTGATAGGGACCGCTTGTTTTCAGGCTGAAGGGCTGGCGGCACCCCCGGACTTTCCCTCCATTCAGCCGACAGAGGATCTGTAGGACTCCTGCGCCTGCATCCGAAGCGGAAAGTTCTATTTTTGTTTGCGCATTGATGTAAAGTCGATCTCCCTCAGGATAGGTGGTGCCGGTGAGGCGGTGTTTCAACTCTGGCGGGGTGAGATCGAGGTGAAAGATCCTCGTTACCTGTGGAGTGAAGTTTTCCACACGGTCCGATGCATCAAACCTGATTTGATGCCTTCCTTCACTTTCAGGGAGGAGGAAAGGGTTTTTGTATGGCTCCTTCGGCCCCTCGTCAATGGCATAACGGATGAGATTCAGCTCATTGATTTTTTCCTTCGCCAGCACCCGAAAACGAGTTGTTGCTGCCACGAATGTTTTGCCACGATCCTCATCGACATGCTGTTCCCCCAGCACCCGCAAGCCTGTCACAGGAGGAGTATGATCGATGAAGAATTTGATCCGGCTTTCTTTTTCGAGGTTTCCTACCTGGTCTTCCGAAAGGTAAGTCAAGGTGTGGGGTCCTTCCTCCAGATCCTTGAGAATACGTCCCGTCAAAGGGCGCCGGTAGATCCGCTCCTCCTCGTCGTCGAACCGGTAACCCAACGTTTTCACTCCGGAAAGCCCGTCGGCTGATTTGAGGATGAGTGATGAACGTGCAGAGAGGATATTCCCGAAATAGGGGGGGAGGATTTCATGGGTCGATTTTGGCGGAGTCAGGTCAACTTCAAAACTGAGAGAGCGAATGGATTCACTGTTGCCGACACGGTCCACCGAGTAGTACCTGAATTCATAACGCTTTTCATGAAAGAACATGCGTACCGGATCCTGGTAGGGGATGAAGCCGGAACCGTCCAGTGAATAATAGGTCTTTTCAACACCGGACTGCTGCCCCGTGTTGGGTTCCTTAGCGGTCAGCTTCACTTCCAAGCCCTCACTGAAAAATAAAGTTTTTTGATTCTTGAAACGTTTTGCACCGGCAAATGAAACCCTTGTCCGGGGCACTTTGCCATCAATCTGAATCTGGAAAGCCTTGTGCGTTCCAGGCATCGAAAATTCCAACCTTTGCAGTCCATTGCTGCTGAAAAAAAGTTTCTCCTTTTTTTTGCTCTGCGGGTCATGCGATAGGAGAAACGAAGGTGCATCTTTTTCGGGAGAAGCCGAGATCCTGAGAAAAAAATCCAGACCTGCCGGACCAATCAGCCCTTTTTCTTCATCGAAAAGCCACAGCTTGCGGTGTTTTTCACGCGTCGCACTGACATCAATAGCCCAAGGGGAATTATCAACGATGATCGACAGACGGTGTTCCTGCTCACGGTTGTCAACCTGATCCAGGGCAAAAAAACGCAGCAGATGCGAACCTTCCTTTAAAAACCGAAGAGCCTTTTCATAGGGTTCACAGTTTTCTTCTTCTGAAAAACCTTCATCCTTTTTTGCCTGTTTTCCATTACCTGGTGATTTGCCCTTTTTTTCACCGAGACAGACCCATAGGGTTTTAACCCTTGATTCGAGGTCGGTACTCGTCAATACCAGACGGGTTTTGCTATTGATGATCACTCTCTCCCCGCTCCAGTAAAATGCCCCCTCGATTCGAAAATCACTGACTGGTGGTTCTCCGTCGACATAGAGCTTGAGCCTTCGGCTTGCCGAATTGCCAACACGGTCGGTGGCTGTCGTACGGATCCAGTGGATGCCTGAATCCTTGGGGGCGTCGAAGGCTTCTTGGTAGACAGAAGGTTCCTCTTCATCAAGCTGGAAGGTGAGCCCTTCAACCCCAGCAGGAAGATCCGCTGCATCCAGTCGGATTTTCGAATTGGCGGAGACGTAGACCACATCTTCAAAACGTGACTCTCCTCCCTCGACAACTATCTCTACCTGAGGTGGAAGTTGGTCATGAAAAAAGATGATTTCAGACCAGGGTTCCTCATTCTGCACCTGATCCACTGAAGAAATCTTAAGCAGGTGTTTCCCGGGTTCAAGTTTGTCTACAGAGATCGGTTTGGAAAACAACTCAACTGGACCCTCATCAATCCGATACCGGATTTGGGACACTCCTGAAGCACTGTCCTTGCTTTCCAGGATCAGGGCAGATCTGGAAGAAACGGATTCTCCGTGATGAGGTCCTTCAAAAACCAGTCTTGTCCGGGGAGGAGTCCGATCGATGCTGAGTGGGAGACTTCTGGACTCTTCCGCATTACCCACATGGTCCATCGAATAATAACGAAGAATGTAATCTGCATCGCGGCTGAGGTCGAGATTCAGACTCTCGGATGAGACAAAATCACCTCCATCCACCGAAATTCTGGTCTCACGAACTCCAGAAAGGGAGTCTTTGGAAAACCAGAACAGTTGAGCGTCCTTTCCAAGAAAGACTGTTCCTGATTTTTCAAAAACCGGTGTTTCCGGAAACTGCAGTTCGGTGATTGGTGGAGTCCCATCGGCATGGATGACTAAATCTTCCTGGCCTTCGATGGGATGGGGAAATCGGTTTTCTCCTTCCTTAAGGATGACGGAATGAAGGCCTTTCGAATCCTTTTCAGGCCGAAGCGGCACAGGATTACTTCCGTCTACGGAAGTCGAAAGGAACCAGAAGACAGGACTTTTTTGGGGAACAAACAGACGTCCCGAATCATCCTGATGCAGGCGCATTTCGGATGATTTAAGGATTTTGGGAATTTCTTCAACTTCTTGCTGTCCGGTTTCTGCAGCAGAAGCCTGGAAAAAGAAAGGCAATGCCAGACCAACAAGCCCCAGAGAGGTTCTGTGGAAAAGTTCAGCAGAAATCAGCAAACACACCCTTCGGCAAATCCAAAACTTCGACGAGGGATGCCGAAATCCGGTTCAGGAAAAAGAGTCGTTTTTTCCATCTGCCCAATCCCGTGTTTCAGTCCTTATTCCGTTGCTTGGGCAATCATGAATTCCAATGTCTTCACGGAAACATTGCCAAGTTGGTCTTCTGCCTTGATGGTGATTCGATAGCGTCCTGGTTGGTCTAAAAAGAGAACCTGAGTGTATTCCTTCATGTCGTCTCCGTTCAACTGATACCAGATCCCCTTGATGCTCGCAGAGTTGTCCATCGCGTTGAGGAACAAAGTGGTATGCTGTGGATAGATCGGAATCTCGGCCCCTTCTTTTGTGGTTTCGGTTCCAATCGAGTTGATACTGAAAACCTCAAGGATTTGGGGAGGACTTTCGTCGACCATCAGCAGCAACGGTTTAAACATTTCACGGTTGTTGACCCGGTCTATGGCCCAGTATCGGAATAAATATTGACCTGTCTTGGGCACGCTGAAAGGACGTTCATAAACTTGCACCGCTTCTTCTCCAAGCTGATATTTGATTTGCTTCAACCCGGAAACATTATCAAAGGATTTCAACTTGATCCTCGTTCTTCCGGTCGCCCAGATCACCCCGCTTCCTTGTGAAAAATTCGGACCGATGAGATGCATCCTGGTCGTGGGTGGCTCCAGATCCATGAACAATTCCAACAATTGTTCTGGGGCACGGTTTCGGAGTTGGTCAATCGCAGTGAAACGAATCATAAACCTTCCTGGCTGAATCGGTGGCAGGAAGGGACTCATGTAGGTTTTTGGTGACGAATCGTTGATGCGGTATTTGATTTGTTTCAGAGGCACCTGTATATCATCTGCCTGAAGTTTGATGCGACTCCTACTGGAAACATAACTGCGCATGCCCTCAAGGTAGAGGTCTCCGATCACCTGATAGGCTACCCTGGGAGGTGTTAGGTCCAGATGGAAGCGATATTCCTTTTCGATTTCAACGTTTTGAACTCGATCCGTACCTCGATACTGTAGAACATGTTTTCCGTCCGAGAGACCCTCCATCCTGATTCCAACTGCTCGGTCATAACGTATGACATCGGTCCCATTGTCGAAACGGTAGGAAATGAAGTCCACTCCAGCCAGCGTGTCCAAACTGCTGAGGAGAATCACAGATTCCCGAGAAAGGGTATCTTCAAGAAGGTTCTTCTCCGTTTGGTGACTGCTTTGAGGTGGGGTGAGATCGACGATGAAACTTGAAGTCTTTGGAGATTCTGTATATCCCACCCGGTCCACCGCGTAAAAAGCGAGGTCGTATCGTTTTTCCTGATTCAGTGAGAGGGTCTTCTCCAACGGGACATAAGCTTTCCCGTCAATGGAGATGAGGATCTGTTCAACACCAGAAAGATCATCCTGCGAACCCAACCTGGCTTTCAGACCCTTGCCGTAAAAAACCGTTTCCCCCCTTACCGATCTTGGTGCCTGAAAAAGGCCTAGTTCAGTCCGGGGCGGAGCACCATCCGCCATGAATTTGTAGAGGTCCTCATCCTCGGTCAAATAGTTGATCCAGCGGACAAACTGTCTGCCTGGAATTTCGAGCTTGATCCCATTTTTAACATACTGCTCTGAAACAGAAGCATCCTCTTGGTATATGTTCTTGAGGAGAAAACTTGGAGCATCTTCCCTGGGAGAGGTGGCCAACCTGATCCAGACAGGCATGTCCATCGGCCAATAAATCAACCCATTTGGATCACGATAGACTTTATGCTCATGAACCAGTGTCCCAAGCTTCGGAGCAGAAGAGTTGTCTGAAGGAAAGAGGGTTCCCTGGAAAAGAAAGCATCCAATGATGACCCATGGGATTTTTGTTCTGAGACTCAGAATTCCTTGCATCTCTAGATCCTGAAATCAGATTGAACCTACAATGTTGATCAGCACTATTCTAGGTTGAGCCCTTTAAATGTCAATGTCTCCAAAATTCCACCTCCTAAGAGAGGAACCAGACTGAAGTCTCCTATGCTTTCCCAGCCCAGCCCTTATTTTCCAGCTATGATGTACAATTTGCCTGGGAGGTATAAGATAATAGGGGTCGCCAATCTTATAAAATTATCCCTCTCCATCAAAATAAAGAGGTTTGAGAGTTCATTTAGAATCCTCATGGAGCAACTTGCTTTATCCACAATTTGATCATGAATCCTGTAGAAATGAATCATGGATGATTTAATCATCCCGCTCTATGCCTTGGCGGCTTTGTTCTTTGTCGTCGCCCTGCTTTATTCGTCGGTTGGGCTTGGTGGTGCGTCATCTTATGTCCCCATTCTTGCACTGGCCGGAGTGTATTACGAGTGGATCCCTAGCACGTCCCTGATGCTCAATATTGCGGTGACTTTGATCGGTAGTATCAACTACTGGAAGCAGGGGCATCTGAGAATGAAACTGATCGGTGTGTTTCTGCTGAGCTCAATACCAATGTCCTACCTGGGCGGGGCGATTGCCCTGGACAAGGAGGTCTTCTACCTCCTGCTCTGGGTGACCCTGGTGTTTGTCGCCATCAGGATCTACTGGAAGGGAGAACTGCGTCTGGTGTTCAAACTCCATCCGCGAACTCAGCTATTTGTTTCACTTATGCTGGGCGCGGTTCTCGGCTTTGTCAGCGGGACCGTCGGCATCGGAGGTGGAATTTACCTGGTCCCGATGATCATTCTCTTCGGCCTCGGCACCGAGAAAGAAGCCGCCGCTTCAGGAGCAGTCTTCATCCTGCTCAATTCCATGGCGGGTCTGGTTGCACGCATCCAACGGGGTGCCGTGAGTCTCGAACTGATGCTGCCCCTGCTGCTGGCCGTGCTGGCAGGAGGCTTCCTTGGCTCACGTCTCGGCGCAATGCGTTTCAAACCTCAGACGATCCAGCAGATCCTGGGATTAGTGGTGATCCTGGCGTTGCTGTTGCTTAGCCGGAAAATAGGTTATTCCTGATTTTTGGAACGTTGGTCCTGCCTCTTTTTCTGAAACAGGGACCTCAAAAATATATAATGAAAAACTTGAAACGAACTATTCGGAATCAGGTTTCGGAGTTTCTCCGGTTTCCGTGGTATTGAAGGCATAGGAACGGACAATACCCGCTTTGTTGAATTTGATCATCAAGTCCCTTCCCAGTCCTTTTCCTGAAAAATCGTAACTGTAGTAACCAAAAGTCCAGGTCGACATCCCGTCCTCGATACCGGTCCGCCAGGGAGAACCAAAGCGTTCGCGGATTTCAGCCCGGGTTGTAACGCCAATCTTGATGGAACCGACTTTTTCCACTGGAAAATCCCGACCAAGGTTCATTGGGGAACAGCCAATTAACGCCATTGCTATGACTGACAGTCCTATCAGCACAGCCAACCTTGCTCTGTATTTTCTAATGACGTTCTTGGAAGTTTTCATTTGTTCCTCGTCTGTGTTTTTTAAACATTTTTTAGAATTCATTTCAACTCTACCTTTTCGTCTTCGTCTGTAAACCAAAGTCGAAGTTTTCAAAGATCCGTCTAAACTTGGGCTGCCCTTTTCATACTTGATGCAATTCCTCCATCAATGCTCTCTCGTTAGAATATTCCAAGACATATTTGACTTTATCTCTACCTCCAAGTTTGATCCTTTTTAAGAAACAATAGTAGTGCGTCTATTGTCATCAGGTGTACCAGCAGAAACCCGGTATTTTCAAGGCTGTTTTTCATCATCAGAATCGAACGGGCTAAAAAGGCAAGCAAGGGTTATTTCAAACTGAGGCCGGGATTTTTGATTTCCTGGGCTCTCTTCCGGGGCCATGAAGGCAAGTAACTCGGACTGCAGATGCTCATGATGTTAGAAGAATGTATCAACTCCTAAACCAGGCAAAGAAAAAAGTTCATTAAAAGGAAATAACCACTCCCTGTTTTTTCATTGAAAGCGTTTCAAGGCATTATCGAGGGAAACATGATCACCATAGAGGACAACCAGATCATGGGCCTGGAGAACCGTCTGTTCATAGGGGGCCGGCAAAGGACAGGCACCGCGGATAACGGAAACGACCATGCAGCGTGAATCTCCTTCAAACCCCATTTTACCAAGCGTGCTGCCTATTTTTTTCGAGTCCGGCACAATCGGCACGGCTTCGATCAGGCGCTTCATGAGCAGGCTCTGGACTTCCCTGTCCAGTTCCCCCCGGCTGCTTTGAGATCTCAGCATTCCATAGCTTTGTCTGCGGACGAGGTCCGTCTGCAAGGCAATGATGTGGGGTGGGATGTGATAGTGGGCCAGCAATTCGGCGAAAAGCCTGAGGGAGGTTTCGAATTCTTCAGGGACAATGCTGTCAGCCCCGAGTTTCTGCAGTTCTTCGACCTCGGTCACAAAGCGGGTACGGGCCAGGATGTGCAGTTCCGGGTGTAGGTCACGCATGATGGATACCCCCCGCCGGGTGGCTTCCGCATCCGCAATGGCAAGCACGACACTGTCGAATTCATCGAGTCTGATGTGCCGCAACACCTCGGGGCGTGTCACATCCCCGTAATGCGCGATTTCACCGGTATTGCGGATTTCAGCCACGGTTTTTGGATTGTATTCGAGAATTTCATGGTGGATGCCTGCTTCTTGAAGGACACATGCCACGTTTCGTCCGTTCACCCCGTAGCCTACAATCAGCACGGCGGGATGCGGACGGGATGTGGATCTGAGTAGCGCATCACTTTCCCGGACGATTCCTCGCTTCAAACGCGAATGGGCGTACCAGGCGATGTGCGGAGCAAGCTGCATGATCAGCGGAGTGACAGCCAGGGAAAGGCTTGAAGCGGCAATGAAATACTGGAAGCCAGTGGATTCGATGATGCTGCCTTGAACCGCGGCACTCATCAGCAGGAAAGAAAATTCTCCAATCTGGGCCAGGTAAAGACCTCCCTGCAGGCTTTCACGGAGGGAGAATCCAAATGGCATGCTGATGATGACGATTATCAACATCTTGAGCAGGATCACACCAAACGCGACGGCAGCCAGGGGTGCCAGATGCAGCATGACAAATTCGAGGTTGAGCATCATCCCGATCGAAACAAAAAAAAGGCTTGAAAACAGGGAATGAAAGGGGAGCACTTCCGCCAACACCTGGGCTGAGTATTCATTTTCGGAAAGGATCAGTCCTGCGGCAAAGGCTCCGAGAGCCAGTGAAAGTCCAGCCAGCGAGAAGACCCAGGTTGTGCCAAGTAGGATTAAAATCGTGAAGAGCAGGAATATCTCGCGGGATCGCATGCCCACCATCCAGTTCATCAGTGCCGGCAGCACGAAGCGTCCAAAAAGATAAAGCAGTGTGACCAGCACCAGGACCTTGAAAAACTGTCCGCCGATCACGTCCAGCCTGCTGTGTCCTTGGACCAGAATGCTGACCACGAGCATCATCGGAACGATGGCAAAATCCTGGACGACACAAACCGCAACCACACCACGTCCAAGTGGAGTCTGAATCTCCCCTTTGTCCGCCAACCCCTTGAGGACAATCGCTGAGGAGGAAACCGCCAACGCGAATCCTGAAACCAGCGCTGCTCCATTGCCGAGACCAAGAAGTTTTCCCACAGCAAATCCGATCCCACTGGTCAGCAACACCTGCAGGACGGCAATGAGGTAAACACGCCAGGGGGTTTTCGCCAGCCCGGAAAGCGAAAGCTCCAGTCCGACCATGAAAAGCAGCAGCACGATACCAATCTCGGCCGCAATTTCAACACTGCTGATGCTTTGCACCAGCCCCAACCCATGGGGGCCAATCAGAATTCCCGCAGCAATGAACCCGGCCACCGGTGAGAGGCCCAGTCGTCGGAAAAGCAGCAGTACCGGCAGGGAAAATAAAATCACCAGCAGCAGGTCGTAAAGGAACGGAATGTCGTGTGCCATAGAAGCCTGATGGTTGTGTGAGCTTTTTCCGTTTGAATCCCAGCCCATTATTCCTGCATCACGGGAAAGTCTCCACCTGTGAATTCCTGTGTTCAAGACATACACCGGTTCCGGATCAACCCGGGTCAACAGACTGCAGTCAAAAAGCCAACATTTGCTGGGGATGCTCCTTCCCTGAACATGAGGAAAAACTCCTGGTTCAATGAAGAGTACCCGATCAAGCACTGATTTGAGTCAAAGACCTGAGGAGCAAAAAAAGTTGAATTTGAAAAAACTTTTCAGTAAAGGGCGGAATGCCCGGGAAGGGAATGGTGATTGTTCGCGTTTAAATCAAACTGCTGTTTCAGTTCCGTAAGCCTGGGGAGGGGCTAGAACTTCAGGTAGTTTTTGCCGGAACGCCGCACGTACGGAATAACAAAGGTGGCACTCATCAACCCAGCCTTCTCTCACGGAAAATCCGAAAACCTCAGCGAGAGCGTTAGGACCACCCTGAAGTAAGGGGCCGCAAACGGGATGCTTCCAGGGCTCATAGTCCTGAAACATGTTCGAGAGCGGAGTTTCCCAACAGTTGCCCATGCTCAACCCCTGGCAGATCTGGACATTCCCGAAAGCGTCGATGTGCACCCTTTTCGGATCTTCCAGATCTTCATGAGGACATTCCAAGAAGCACGCTTGATCCCTCTTTGGCAGCCCGGATGCGAATGATTTCACAGCACGACCCCGAAGGCTCACTCCTCCACTGTAAGGCAGCCCACCATTTTCTGCTGAAACGGCATCAGAATTGACTTCCGGACGGAAGCAACGCAAGGCTCGAGCAGGCATTCCCAGTTTTAATGCGGCGTCCAGGGCAATTTTGGAAGGACGATGGCTGAGGTTCCCGTAATGCAGTTCATCATCACTGATACTGAGGTCTGAAATACCCAGTTGTGCCAGAGGTTCCAGCCACTGTGTGGCCTCCTCTTCATCCTTTGCCCAAAAACCATTGGTGACGATACCAACTGAGAACCCCATTCGTCTGGCACTGCGCACCCCTTCCTTCAGGAGTGAATAAACAAGAAACGGTTCTCCTCCTTCAAAATAAATATCCTGAACACTGCCGAGTTTCTTTGCCTCCCTGAGAACTGCATCGATCTGCTCCATCTTCATCGTCCCTTGAGAATCCGGACTGCAGTGTAGGAAGCAGTGTTTGCAGCTTTGAGTGCAGGTGTAGGTCAGAAGAAAGTGAATCCCGTTCAGCATCAATGTTCCAAAATAATTGTTTTCGTTGCCGCCTTAATCGCTTCTTAATTGAACCAGACCCTGCCAAAACCAAAGGCATGCACTACCAGATTGGGTCCTTTTGAAACCGAATTCTGTGATGACGTGTTGCTCCTCCATCATCTTTTTCCTGCACATTTCTATACACCCGACTTCAATGATCTTCAATCCCATATTGGGTTAATTTTTTCTTAAGGGTATTGCGGGATATGCCCAGGTTCCGTGCTGTGTGGGACTTATTGAACTGCATCCTGCTATAGACTTCACGGATATGCTGTTCCTCGATTTCAGAAAGGCTGATGCCAGCTACATCAGCAGTTGGAGTAAATGATTTCTGTATAGAGGAAGGAGAATTATCAACGGGCTGGCCTTTCAATTCTGGAGGAAGGAATTCATATTCAATCCTGGGTAGCCGATTATCTTCACGGTAGAGAATGACAAGCCTTTCGACGAGGTTTCTCAGTTCACGTACATTTCCCGGCCAGCACCAATGAACCAGGGTATTCATGGCTGTTTCTGTGAAGCCCTCGATGGACAGGCGAAACTGGTGGGCATAAAGATTCAAAAAGTGATTCGCCAGTTCAGGAATATCCTCCTTCCTTTCACGCAAAGGAGGAATATGGATAGGAAAGATGTTCAGACGGTAAAAGAGATCTTCACGGAAGCTCCCTTCCTGAAGTTTGACGGAAAAATCCTGGTTGGTCGCAGAGATGACTCTCACGTCAACCAGAATTTCCTTCTTGCCGCCAAGGCGTTTGACCTGCAGTGTTTCCAGAACCCTCAGTAGTTTGGGTTGCAGTGAACGGGGCATCTCGCCAATCTCATCAAGCAGCAGGCTGCCATGATGTGCCAGTTCAAACATTCCCTTACGGCTTGAATCCGCTCCGGTGTATGCCCCTTTTTCGGTCCCGAACAGTTCTCCCTCCAGGAGGGTGTCAGGAATCGCGGCGCAGTTGATTGGAATCAGAGGTGAATCAGAACGAAGAGAAAGGTGGTGGATGTGTTCCGCAACGAGCTCCTTGCCTGTACCGCTCTCTCCTGTGATCAGGACACTGGCATCGGAAGGAGCAACTTTCGCAATCAACGCCTTTAGGTCTCGAATCGCTGTGCTGTTCCCATGAATTTCCGGCACAGAATCCTTGAGGTAACGCCCCTGTCTTAGCTGCAGAACCTCATTTTTGAGACCCAGCAGCTCTAGTGCCTTACGAATCTGAATTTTTAATTCGTTGAGGTCAAAGGGTTTGACGAGGTAGTCGAAAGCCCCTTTTTTCATCAGGTTGATCGCACCCTGAGTGTCAGGAAAGGCGGTGAGAATGATCACCGGTAGTTCAGGATTGTTTTCACAGATGTGATGAAACAATTCCCGTCCGTCCCCATCGGGCAGTTTCAGATCCAACAACAGAACCTCAGGATTGTGCCTCTCGAAGAGCCTTCGGCCTTCCTTCAGGGTATCTGCAAGAAGGACATGGTAGTTCTCATTTAGAAGACTCCTGGAAATGCTGTTCCGCATCGAGGGATCGTCATCTACGAGCAGTATTTCCTGTCTCATTTTTTCCCCTCCTTCTCAGTTAAGCTCCAATTAGAGTATACACATGGAGGATTAAACCGTCCGGTGAATTTCCCCAAGCATCTCGATGGTCATGCCATATACGTCTTCATGAGGGGATGCCAGCACATCGAGAAGCTGATTGCTGCCCTCTTGGGAAGCATAGGTTCTCAACAACATGCCCGCTTCGTAACGAAGTTCCCCTTTGGTATCCAGAACCATTCGGATCGTATCATGCACCGCCGAACAAGCGCCACCATGAAGCAACACTTTTGAGGCTGCCTTGCAGACACTTTCTTCTTCGGACTGCAAGCAATCCCGCATTCTCCGATTCAGTTCCTTTAGGCTTTCCTTGGAAAGCAAGTCTGCCAGCTTCCCCAAAGAGCTAATCACTTGGACTCTGACTGCAGGGTTCGGGTCTTCCAAATGATCAAGAAGAACCGAAGCAGCTTCAGGGTTCTCCAGTTTTCCCAATGCATCAGCTGCCTTGGTCCGAACCAAGGGTTCTTTGGAGTTCATGAGACAACTTAACGGTATCAAAGCATTGAAGGCCTTCAGACGCCCTAAAGATTCTGCAGCCGTGCTTTGAACTTCCATAGAGGAATCCGAAAGGGCTTCAACCAGATATGGCCAAGCCCTTTCGGCCTCGAAACCTGCCAATAGAGAAGCTGCCAGCCGGCGAATTTCCTGACCCACCTCTGGATTTTGACGCTGAATCAGTTTTTCTCCAAGTTCGATGTTATCCTCTGCGAGCTGAAGGAATTCCTGTTCCTCCGAAGTCAGGCGTGTGGTTTCCGCTTCTTTCTCGAGATCACCCTCCATTTCCAAGCTTTCGTTGGCAATCGCATCCAGTGTCGATTGAGCAGGCATCGCTGATTTTTCTTCGTTTCCCTGAGGCTCAGTTGATGAAACCTCCTCGGACTTTTTGACACTTTGCGGTTTCTTTTCCGAAGAGGGTGCATTCTCAGGGGATTCCAACATCTGCTCCTCCTCATTCCAGGAAGAGGGTTCCTGGTGTAGCTCGCCCTTCAACGCCGAAACAAGGATTTCAAAGGATGCCTCATTTCCTTGTTGCGCAATGACACGCAGGATGTTCATCCTGACAGGTGTTTCGGCATCCCGAAGAGCATGAGTCAAGTGGGGGAGTACTTCATCGGCATCCATATGACCCAGAGCCAGCGCTGATTCTGCACGCATTTCAGGAGTCAGTTCTTCTCTGGCTAGCAATGCACCAAGAGTATCAGCAGCCCGTGAGTCACCCAATTGCCCGAGAGTGCGTATTGCGGCTTTGACCACAGCGAGGGAAGAGTCACGCAGTTTATGATAAACAAGGTCATATTTTTCAACCATTCCTTGGGCGCCAATGAAGGCCAGTGCTTGTTCGCGCACTGCCTCACTCTCATCTTTCAACAGAAATTCGAGTACAGGCCCTGGAATTGGTATTTCATTTTCACGCAAAATAACAAGCACCCTGCTCCGCACTTTCTCTTGGGAATGCCTCAATAATTTTTGCAGCAAATGGGAAACAGAAGGATCAGAACATCTTGCAAGAGCGTCTGCAGATGCCAGGCAAACCGGGATCTCAGAATCCTTAAGAGCCCGGCCAAGGGCCTCCACGATCTTGATATCAGAATGTCCAGCAAGTCTGGTTGCTGCTTTTCTCCTTAATTTTGGCGTGCCTTGCTCTAAAAATTCCAGCAACAATCCTTCTCCGGTACTCCCCATTTCTGCCAAAGCCTTAAAACCGGGTTCGATGAGATCTTCCTGGTCTTCATCGCATAGGACGTCCGCTACGGTCTGGGCAGCTCGAGGGTTCCCCAAACACCCAAGGGCTTCCAAGGCTTTGATCTGAGCATCCCACCAATCATCCCATTCTCCATCAGTAGCCCATTCCATGTCTTCACCACGCCCTTGCAGAACTTCAGTCAGGAATTCAATCACCGAATCCCCACCGATGCGCCCGAGAGATTCCACCACGGCAACTTTGACTTCTCCACTGGGGATGTTCCGGTAACAGTCCAGCAACACTGGAACCGACTGAGGTTCCTCCAACTCTCCAAGTGCCCCAATTGCATCGATCACTACATCTTCATCTTCATCATCAAGGCATTGAATCAGATCCTCCAGTGTCACGGTGTCCTTGATTTTACCCAGTGCTTGGATGGCATAACAGCGATGAGCACTATTTTTCGACTTCAGAACCCGTTTCAGGGCTTGCACCGTCTTTTGTTTTGCATTCATGGGAAATGGGTCCTTTGATGGATCACGCAGAAGAAGCATGATGAAATTTCTTTAGTGCACCCCATTGCTCCATGATCCGGTCCAGCATCACTCCGTCAACCGCCTCCATCCCCTGACCTAGGGCCTGACGTTCCACCTCAACCTGAACCATGGGGCGTATAAAGTCCGGAACTCGTTCGATTCTGACCTTTGCGTCTTCGGTCCATGTCAACCGACTGGAAAGACTTCTGGAACCTTCTCCCCAAGAATTGTATTTTGCTTCGACGATCTCTAGGGTCACACGGGATTTGTTGAACTTACGGGCCCACTGCTCAATGCGGTTCCGGGTCATTTCACGCATGAATCCCGAAGGAACACGATTCACTCTTTCACGTGCCTCATCCTCCCATTCGAGAATCCTGAAAGCCGCATCCGAGGCAATACGCCTTTCTTCCATGGAAAGACGCTTGAAATCGGAACTTTGACAGACACGGCAGACTTTAGGCGAAAGTCCCTCCTCCGTGAAGCCACAGAGCTGGCA
>Ga0208522_1000174_pt1 | contig 43049 bp, 38 predicted proteins | sample ETNtaG_25_FD_185763 | JGI IMG/M metagenome (GOLD analysis project Ga0208522, IMG submission 185763) | Marine microbial and viral communities from oxygen minimum zone, Eastern Pacific Ocean - ETNP201302SV86 (SPAdes) (version 2) | ecosystem: Environmental > Aquatic > Marine > Oceanic ... | reverse complement strand
GTTGGCCGATTCGAAAAAAATCCATTTCTAAGACCGGGAATCCTATAAAATCTCAATCCAACTGGATTTCGATGGGTTTGAGTTCTTACGGGGTCATCAAGTTTTATCAGAAAACTTATAATGATTCACTTTATTCTAGAGTAAACAGGGTGATCTGGAAGAATAAGAGACTTGAAGAGTTCAGGATGTTTCACTTCCGCAAGCAAGCATAACGTTTCACCAGAGAGAGCTTTTTGGCGATCCTTTGTGTTTTCTGCTTGATAGCATTCGAAAAAAATTCATCAACAAGAAGTACATAGCCTTTCTCAGCAATCGGTATATGTTTAGCAGGGATATTTTTCAAGCTGGCCATTCTGCACAAGGATATGCATGACAGTAAACAACTGGATAAAGGCTCAACCCATTGTTAATATTAAAAGTATTTTTGAGTTTTGGTGATAATTTTTATTTCAATAAACAAGGATTGAACATCTACATTGATACCGAAAATGAAATATATTGAATTAACCGCATTTGGAAAACCATGGGAAGTATGCAAAACCATCAATGGGAATGATTTGGCGAAACCAGATCCAGGCTATGTAACCCTAGAAATCAATGCTGCTCCGATCAACCCTGCTGAACTTCTGATCATGGAAGGCAAATATGCGACTCAACCTGCACTCCCAGTAAAATTAGGGATTGAGGGTGTAGGAACAATCCTTGACTTGGGAGATGGGGTTGAAGATCTCAACATTGGGGATCGTGTCTTGAGTCTAGGACGAACCAATTGGGCTGAAAAGATACAGGCTCCTGCGAACACTATGATTCGGGTCTCAAAAGATGCCGATGTGAACCAGTTATCGATGCTTAAAGTAAATCCTGCGACCGCAATGTTCATGCTCGAACAATTTGTGGATTTGAAGCCAGGAGATTGGGTCATTCAGAATGCAGCCAATTCAGCCGTGGGAAGGTGTCTCATTCAACTGGCGCGTGCCAAGGGTATCTCCACGATCAATGTGGTTCGACGATCTGATTTAAATGAAGAGTTGATTGAATTAGGAGCAGACCTGGTATTTTTAGATGGTGAAGATCTCGCTGACCGAGTCAGGAAAGCAATTGGTGAGGCCAACATCCCGCTTGGGATAGATGCTGTCGCAGGGAAAGCGACTTCGAACTTAGCTGAAACACTCAGTGAAGGGGGAACAGTAGTGAATTATGGCCTATTGAGCGGTGAACCCTGTCAACTGACTCCGGATATGATTGTTTTCAAAGGGATTACATTAACAGGATTTTGGCTCGCAAAAAAACTAGGTTCGATGTCCTTAGACAAGATACAGGAGACCTATAAGAATTTGGCTTCAAAAATAATCAATGGAGATTTATATGTTCCTGTAGAGGCGATTTATGACTTGGGTCATTTCGAAGATGCACTTCGGCATGCCTACCGTGGTGGAAGAAACGGGAAAATCCTTTTTGCTCCTAATGGTTGATTGATCATGTTTTACTTGATGAATAAAATCCATGGATCCAGTAGTGAAAAAATCAGTAATCGACCAATCAACTTTAAGTTTCTTCGGTTCCATATTGTTTGACCCCTAAAGGATCTTCATCCCTTAGGTTGATCAAAAAGGCTTCGTTTCAAGAAAAAATATTTGTGAAAAGAAATACATGCAGGAAGGTGATTTTGTCAGGACGATGTCAAGGATCGTCCATAGTCAGGGTGAGGAATTCCGGCCATTTTTTGAAAAGGCAATCGAACTCATCAAAACGGAATGTGCAGATGAGATACAAGATACCTCTTCGAGTCAACAAATGATCTGTACGGACTATGCTTACATGATTGCAAAAGCATTACAGGCTAAGGATTCAGAGAAAGTCAAAGAAGAGATTCAAACATTGAAAACTTCACTCAACCTCGAAAAGCTGCTTCAGGGAAAATAAATAAATTTTAAACCTCATACATTGTAAATGGGGTTTCTTTTCGCTTCAAGAAAAACCAGCACGACAGATCAGATAATTTATTTGTCAACCTTGAGGACGTAATCTTCAATTTTATCTTCAGCCTCATCGAGGATTTCCCGGATTGTTACGGATTCAGAAATGATGCGTTCCAGGACACTGGACTTTTCTTCATCATCATTGATGGATGTAATCAACAAATTATCATTCAACATTAAATCTGTTTGTCCTCCGGGTCTCTCTCTCAACGTAAACTGATGGAGTTCCAACTCTTCAAGTATTTGTAAAATCTCTAGTGCTACTTCAGCCATTTCATTTTCTTGGTAAAATAGATTTGAACTTGTGAGAAGATTAACTCCTCGAAACTAGATCATGAATTATTTGGATAAAATTTTTATGCAAAGGGGTTCAACTTTGATTGCAAAAGATGGCGCAGGGTCATAAAAGCAAACAGGGGTTATTTAGGAACTTAAGCCGCTTCTTGTTCTTTCCCAGTGTTGAGATTAAACGATTGATCATGCATGAGACTAGGAATACGACTTCTTGCAATTTGAACCTCATCCAGGTCGATGGCAGCATGGATAAAACATGATTCTTCTTTACCACCATCCGCTAAGATTTCTCCCCAGGGATTAATGATCAATGAATGCCCGTAGCTTTCTCCTCCTCCATCAACCTTTCCTATCGCACATGGGGCAACCACGAAAGCTCCATTTTCGATGGCTCTTGCTCTATTGAGGACATGCCAATGGGCTTCCCCCGTTTTTTTGGTAAAGGCAGCAGGAACAAACAGAATCTCTGCACCGAACTGAGCCAATTCACGATATAGCTGAGGAAAACGCAGGTCATAACAAATGGTATGACCTACAATTCCAAAAGGCATGTGACAGATAGAAGCCTGATTGCCTCCATGCACCGTGGCACTTTCCTGGTAAATTTTATCTTCTGAAAGCTTAATGTCGAAAAGATGTATTTTATCATACCGGCTTAGGATAAGACCCTGGTCATCAATGATGAAACCACGGTTGCGGATTTTTTCCTGGGATGGGCCATCAACCGCAATGGAACCCACTAGGATGAACACTTTACGTGTTGAGGCAAAATCTCTGAGTCCTTTTAACACGGGATGAGCGTCCTCATGTGCCGAAGGTGGCGCAAAAGAAGAACCTTCGGTTTTTAAACCACCACAATACTCAGGCAGGCAGATAAACTCTGATCCAGCCCTTATTGCTTGTTCTGCCAATCCAAGTGCCTCATCCAATGCCGATTGAAAATCGGGTCTAGGGCGTGTCTGGAGGCAGGCAATGTTGAGGATCCTTTTTTTCATCAATGAATCTCCTGAATGGTGAAACTCATGGGTCGCTCTGATGAAAGCTTTCTGAAAAGAGGGACAACCTTTAGATGGGTTTGATGCTCATCAAATTTCAATGGACCAGTTCAGCAAGTTCACCATCGTTTGGAAATCGAGCCGTCTTATATTTTGAGAAGACCAGTTTCCCGTCTATTTCAACATCAAAGATTCCATTGGAACCTTCGATCAATTCTATCTCTTTGACATTGGTCGACCTTAATTCAACTGAGGCACGCTCAGCTTTAGGCAGGTAGTTTCATTGAACGCAGTATGTGATCTTGGCTTTCATGATACCTCTTTAAGAAATTTTAGTTAGCATTTCATCTTACGACAATTTCCGATTTATTTAAAGAATCTACCTTCAACCCTTTTGATTGCCATACATCTCCAAGGGGTGATGCGGATGTCTTTGAGGTTTCGCACCTCACAACCTAAAAAGGGACCTAATCTTTGGGTGACGGCCTGATTATTGCTCAAATGTGGCAACGTGCCATCGATTCAAATCAGGAACAAAATGATCCATATGAGAAAAAGTGACAGCAAAACCACAGAAGAGCTCTTGAAGTTGTGGATTGGCATCACTAAAAAAACATCGAAGAAAAAAAAATCGTTAGATTTGTGATGGAATTCACTTCACCTCGCAATGTTGTGGAGTCAACCGAGAATTCCTGATATCTGAGATCCTCCCGAAAGGCTTCTGAGAGAGCTGGCTAGCATTTCCATGCCTTGTCACTTTTTCAATCCAGGTTGTTTAAAGATCCATTTGAACGTTTGCGGAAGTTCATTGATTTGACGGATTTCCATTCATAAAAATTTGGGAACAGTCCTGTATCCCACAAAAATCGTTTCACTCATCGTTTCCTCATCATTTATCCGGCCACTACCCTTTTACACGCCTGAAAGATCTTTTTAAGAAATTCAGTCGTCCATAGGTTGTTCTCCAATAAATACCAGGTTTTCAGGAGGAAGGTTTTGTTCCACGCGTTCCAGGTTTTGTGCGATAAACTGCCAGCGTCGTTCAATCTGTTCCCGGGTCCAGGCACTTTCGTGGGCACTGAGGATGACGTTGTCCAAATCCTGAAACGGAAAATTTGAAGGCCAGATTTCTTTTTTGTCTGCTCCTATATATTGGTACCAGACATCAATGACAGCACCTCCAATCTTTTTTTCAAGCAAAGCCTCGTAAAGGGCTTCCTCGTCTACGACCCTTCCTCGAGCAACATTGATAAGAACTCCCTCATTTTTCATTGACTCCAGTTCTTCTTTTGCAAGGATGCCTTCGGTTTGTGGATTGAGATCGCAGCAGACAACAACAAAATCCGATTCCTGAAGCATTTCCGGAAGTCGCTCTGAAGTTCCAAGCCATTCCAGCATCTCCGGAGTAGGTTGTTTACTTCTTCGGATTCCCAGCACACGCATACCGAAGGCGGAGGCTCTTAAGGCGATTTCCTTGCCAATATGACCATAGCCAAGAATGCCGACTGTTTTTCCTCGGATTTCTCCATGGTAGAGTCCTTTTCCGACTTGACGTCCTCCCCAACCTTGCTCACGAAAACGTTGATCCATCTGACCGAGATGGATTTGCCATTCAAGCATCGCCAGCATCACGTATTCCGCCATTGTGCTTTCATGCTCATAACAGTTGCAGACTGGGATGCTCATAGGCATCGTCTTCGGGGAACAGAAATCGAATCCTGCCCAGGGGATCTGAAACAGATTCAATTTAGGTAGCCGGGGCCATTTTTCAAGTGGAATGCGGCCACCTATGATGGCATCCGCTTTTTTTGATTTTTCCAGAAAATCGTCTTTGGAATCTTCTTCCGGGTCCCAACTCAGAATATCCCAGTGTTTTGGCAGATTTTTATGGAGCAGGTGGACATATTGTACGGCAATGCTTCCTTGGACTAGTGCAATGGGCATGTTTTGGAATTACAGAAAGTGGTTTTTGAAATCGATTTGGGTTTAATCTCTTTGATCGGACCAGATCTTCCCTTAGATGATTAGTGAAAGTGAAGTCATTAAATTGATGAATAAACTCATAGCTATTTAATTCTCTGCGATGAAATTTTGATGATATGATGGTTCTTTGTTTGATCTGTAGAAAAAATTTACTTTGATTCCATTTTAGAGGGATTCACAGACCCAACCAACCAATCCAATCCTCCCACAATGAAAGACCAACTGCCGCAGGAATATCATCCTTCCAGCCTGATTGAAGCGAACAAAAAACTGGCTGTGATCACTGGTTCTGGAATCGACGCATTAGCGGGGCTACCCACTTTCCGTGGGGAAAAGGGGTATTACGAAGACCGTGAAACAACTTATCTGGCTTCGGTGGAAGCCATGGAAGAAGAACCCTTCCGTCAGTGGCGCTGGTATCTCCAACGCTTTGTCAGTTACCATGATACTCCGCCAGCGGCTTCCCATCACCGGTTGGCAGAAATGGAGCAGAATCTCGGGGAAAAGTTCCTTGGACTGATAACCCAGAATGTCTCAGGTCTGCACCGCAAGGCAGGAAGTTTCAAGGTTTTGGAAATCCACGGCAGTATCCGGGAAATGCGGAACCTGAATAACAGGGAACTTCGTCCTCTTCCTGAATCGTGGGTGGAAACTCCTCCTCCAGAAGAAGAACTTAAGGGGTGGCGTCCCAATGTCTGTTTCATTGGAGAAAGTTATGACGATTATCCGCTTCCGCAATCGATTCAGGCCTGCAGGGATTGTGACATTCTACTTGTCATAGGAACCGCCGGAGTGATCCACACGCCGGTCTGGCTTGCCCAGGAGGCACGCGATTCAAACTCGACGGTGATCAATATCAATCCTCATCCAGGTGAAGTGGATCAGTGTTCTCACGTTAACTTTGAGGGAACCGCAGGTGATTATTTTGGTTTGGATGAAAACCAGGAAAAGAATGGATGACGTGGAAGGCCCCAAAAACAGGAAAACCTCCTCTGAAACAGAGGAGGTGAACCTTTTCATGTCCTTATCAGAATGACACTGAAGGACAGTGAACATGTTTTGAAGAAACCATTGATCACCTCCTTTCTATTCAGGTTTACTGAAGAGACAGCACCTACTCGCTGTTGGCATAACTTAGCATGCTTCTTACACAGGGCAAGAAAGAAAATTGACGTTTGAAAAGACCAAACTTTGTTTGATTTTTTTGGATTTGGAATGGGATCTTGAATGATTTTCAGTGTTTATTCCCTGAGGATTCAACCTTTTCTCACTCCTTGTTTGAAAATTTAGGTCAAAAAAAGACCAGCCCTTTTCATTAGGGTTCCTCGTCATGAATTTTGGTCGCATGCCATCCCTCAAGGCGTCGTTTCCAGTAGGATTGATTGAGTAGGAGGGTGGTCTCACCTGGTTTTCCTGAACCGATGGAAAGTCCATCGAGTTGTGTCACAGGAATCAGTCCTCCTGCAGTACTGCTGAGAAAGACTTCCTCAGCAGAATGGAGTCTTTCCGGGGAGATTGAAGTTTCTACACTTCTGATGCCTTCCAATTCACAAAGTTCAAAAACGGTACGTCGTGTCATACCTTCCAACACCCCAGAGGCAGGTGTAAAAAGACTATTTTTTTCAACCATGAAAACATTGAACCCCGGTCCTTCTGTAATATTTCCTTCCGAATCCGTGAGGATTACCGTTTCCGCACCCGAGTCGTATGCCTCGAAAAGTCCCATCTGAAAATCAAGCCAGTGATAATGTTTGATGGTCGGATCAACCGAATGCGAAGAAATACGCTGGATAGGGCTGATGTGAGCATGCAGTCCACGATGACGCACCTCCTCAGGAGCAAGCCAGATGTAGGGAAGGCAAAAAGCGTGGAATCGATTTTCACACATCCGAAGATCTCTGACTCCGATGGGAGGTCTTCCACGGGTCATGAGCATCTGCACGTATGCATTCTGGAAGCTGCTATTTTGGACCAAATCGATCAACACCGTGCGTATTTCATCACGACTTAGGGGAATTTTAAATCGTAGTTTTTCATTATTGCGTTGGAAGCGGTCCAGATGATCTTCAAGTCGAAAAAACATTCCGTTCCATACCGATACGGTATCCTGATTGGCATCAGACCTCAAAAATCCCCAGTCCAGAATTGGGATCCTTGCTTCCTCAATTGGACAGAAAGAACCATCGGTGTATGCAATACCGCTTTGATAAGGATTCTCTTCGGTCATCATGGTTCGAGATAGAGCTTTACAGTCTCAGGAACTGGAATTTCTTCTTCGGCGCCTCGATTTGCTTTTAGGATTGGATGGAGGTCGGGTCTTCTGCTCCAGTGTGGTCGGTTGGTAGGGATGGGTTTCGAGTTCCACACACATCGCATGCAGGTGGAGACCTGTGGTACCGCAACAGCCTCCGATTAATTCAGCTCCGAGATTCCTGACCTCTCTGGCATAATTGGCCATGACTTCTTCCGTGCCCGTATAGCGGATCTCTCCCTCCTGAAATACTGGAATACCGCAGTTTCCCTTGGCGATCAAATGTTTTCCACCTGCCTGCTTCATCTCACCGATGGTCTGCAGCAATTGGTCAGGTCCAACTCCGCAGTTGGCACCATAAGCAGAGGCTGGGAAGTTTTGCATGAACTGAACGAATTGGGTTGGAGAGACACCCATCATGGTGCTTCCTGCCGTGTCGAAGGACATGGTCGCTGCAAAAGGAAGCCCTGTCGATGCAGCAGCATTGCAGGCTGCCTGTAGTTCATTGAGATCCGACATCGTCTCAATCCACAACAGATCTGCGCCGCCTTCTGCAAGACCGGAGGTCTGTTCCCGAAATGCAGCTTCGGCATCCTTAACGGAAAGACTCCCCAGTGGCTCAATGATTTCTCCAGTGGGACCGATCGAACCTGCGACCATCACTGAATCTCCTGCACATTCTCGGGCAAGTTTGACTGCGGCACGGTTCAATTCGATGACCTGGTTTTCTAGTTGATGAAGTTTCAACCGATGACGGTTTCCACCAAAAGTGTTGGTTAGAATGACATCGGAACCGGATTGGACAAATGCCTGGTGTACCTTTTTCACCCGGTCCGGGTGCTCCAGATTCCAGGATTCGGGCGAATCTCCCGAGATCAATCCTAACTGAAAAAGATTCGAGCCCATTGCACCATCCAGTGCCAAGTACCCTTTTTCCTTAAGTCGCCCAAGCATTAAGTCCTTATCTATTTCGATGGTTTAAAAATTAATCAAAGGGGTTTCCTCGGATCTTGGGATATTCGGAGGGGCGTTTCTCAAATTTCTGCTTTTCAGTGGTTTTTGGCATGACATTCAGCAATCGCTTCAGCAATTTTGGGGGTCACGCTTTTATCAAAAACCGTTGGAATGATGTAATCCGGATTCAGGTGTTCTTCATCGAGAGATTCAGCAATAGCATGTGAGGCTGCGAGTTTCATTTCTTCTGTGATTGCTTTCGCCCGGCAGTCCAGGGCTCCTCGAAAAATACCTGGAAAGCAGAGAACGTTGTTGATCTGGTTAGGATAATCACTACGGCCGGTGGCAACCACAGCGGCAATGGGTCTTGCTTCCTCTGGAAGGATCTCCGGGTCGGGATTGGCCATGGCAAAGACGATGGCATCTTTTCCCATGTTTCTGATATCGTCCGCATCCAAGATGTTAGGAGCGGAAACCCCAACGAAAACATCGGCACCGCGGATTACTTCTTTCAAGGTTCCCTTCTCAAAGTTGGAATTGGTGTTTTCTGCAAACCAGTGTTTACTCGAATTGAGATCGCTCCGGCCCTTATGAATTGCCCCTTTGCTGTCGCAACCGATGAGGTTTTGTACTCCAAGGTGCAGGATCATTTTCGAACAGGCAGTTCCTGCAGCGCCTGCACCAGAAACAACAACTTTGATATCCTTCGGCTTTTTGCCGACCACTTTAAGGGCATTGATCAAGGCTGCTGTGGTAACCACGGCCGTTCCGTGCTGATCGTCATGAAAGACAGGTATATCCAGTTCCTGGCGAAGCCGGTTTTCAATCTCAAAACAGCGAGGAGCAGAAATGTCTTCTAAATTGATTCCACCAAAACCTGGTGCAAGTGCTTTGACAATGGAAACAATCTCGTCTGAATCCTTGGTGTCGAGACAGATTGGCCAGGCATCGATATCTGCAAACTGTTTGAAAAGCATTGCTTTTCCTTCCATCACTGGCATCGCAGCTTTAGGGCCTATGTCGCCCAGCCCAAGCACGGCAGTTCCATCAGTGACAACAGCCACGGTGTTTCCTTTGATGGTCAGTTTGTATGCTTCTTCGGAGTTTTTGTGGATGGCCGTGCAGACCCTGGCGACTCCGGGGGTATAGGCAATCGAAAGATCGTCCCTGGTGTTTAACGGCAGTCGGTTCTGGATTTCGATCTTACCTTGAAGGTGGGCCAGAAATGTACGGTCCGAGAAATTGATGTATTCTACATCTTGAATTTCCTTCAGTGCCTCAACCAGTTTTTCCCCATGTTCCGGATTGTGGGTGTAGATGGTTATGTCACGGATGAGTGCATTGGGTTCTGGACGGACGATATCAATCGCCCCTATATTTCCACCCAACTCTGAAATCTTATGGGTCACACGATTGAGCACTCCGACTTCGTTGAAGAGACGAAGCCGGACAACCACACTATTGCTGGGATTATGCGGTGAGGAACTGACGGTCATATGCTACTCCAGATACAGGTGGTCACGATGTACCACGGGTTTGTGATTACGCAGTTTTTCAGCATTCGGTAGTTTCTGTTGCCCTATGATCTTTCTGAGTTCTTCCGAAGAAATGCGGCATCGTCCAACACCGATTCGTTCACCTTTGTCATTACAGAGTTCAACCATGTCCCTGTTTTCAAAATCGCCTTCCACCTCGATGATACCCTGGATCAAAAGGCTCTTCTTATGAAGAGTCAGGGCTTCTTCAGCACCTGAGTCAATCTTCAAACGTCCCTGGCTCAAGGCTCCAGCAGCAAGCCATTTCTGGTAGCTGGCCGGTTTCTTTTTGCTGGCGATGAAATGGGTTCCTCGCTTCTTCCCTGAAAGGATTTCGAGCACCGAAGTCGGATCTTTGCCGTCAAGAATGTAGCAGTCGATTCCAAAATTCATGGCAAGTCCAGCTGCCCGTGCTTTGCTTTCCATACCTCCCCGCCCCCCAATACTTTTGTCAGGGAAACAATGATCCAGCACTTCCTGGTTCAGTTCACGAACTTCTGGAATGACCTCCCCTGGCCCTTTTTTTGATGCAGATTTCAAAAGCCCTGGGGCAATGGTCAGATAAAACAAACGGTTCGCATCAACCAAGGCCGCAACATAGACTGCCAGCCAGTCATTGTCACCAAAATTCAGCGTCAGTTCTTCCGTTGCCACAACATCATTTTCATTGACGATGGGTACAATCCCGGCCTTGATCAGATGGGTCAAGGTGTTGCGAATGTTGAGATATGAGGCCCGGTTGCCAAAATCTGCTCGAGTGAGCAGTACCTGCGCAGCAGTGTGATGATGTTCCCGGAGAAAATCAGTATAGATCTGCATAAGCCTCGCCTGCCCAACCGATGCCAGAATTTGTTTCTGGATCAGAGGATTCTCGGCAGTATCTAACTGACAAAATTCCCGGCCTGCTCCCACTGCCCCTGAGCTGATGATTAGGACCTCATGATGGCGAGATCGAATTTCGGCCACCAGTGCAGTGAATTCACTGATTTGATTGTAATCCAGTTTGCCATTAGGACGCTGAAGGACATTGGTGCCGATTTTAAGCACCAGTCTTTGAGGTTTCATGGGTGTTTCGGAGGGATTCAGCTAAAAAATGACGTTGAAATAAGAGAGAACTTCAGAAAAGAGGATCCGAGACTGTTGTTTCGTGTTCTTCCTTTTGAATTTCCGACTGTCGAAGTTTAGCTTTTTCAACCTTGATCCAGCCCCGTTCATTCTGAAGGTCAGTCTCCTTGCGGATGATGGATTCCTTTTCACGTTCACGCATTTGGTCTTCGGTATGCTGGAATTTTTCCTGCTGATCGAGCAAACCTTTGAGTAGGCTTTTTATCCAGTTCTTGTCTTGGTCCAACCGGTCTCCTGCGTTTTCTATTCCTTCCAGAAGTTCCTTTTGCTGCCTGAGGAGATCTTGATGATTGCTGAGCAGGACACCTAAATCCTGCTTGGTCTTAGTTTGTAGAAGTTCAGCCTCATCAGGTGCTTCCTGGTTTGTTTCCTGATTGAATTTTTCAAGTCGTGAGACTTCTTCCGACATAAGCTGAGCCTGGCTGCGTATTAACTCAGCAGCATCGATTAGCAGACCTTGGTTCTGTTCAAGTTGGGTTTGTCCGAGCTGGAGGCTTTCTTCACGAGCCATCAGTAAGGCCTGATCCTCTGCAAGCTTTTGACGGTTCGACTGTAGTTCCTCCTCTTTCTTTTTGAGATTAACCTGTTTGGAAGCAAGTGTTTTTTTCTGCTGCATCAACAGGCGCTGGTCACGTTTGATTTGTTTCTGATTCTCCTGCTGTAATTTGAGGGATTCCTGTATGAGGACTTTCTGCTGTTCAAGTACCAGTTCCAACTGGTCCATTTCAATCCCCTGGTTACGCTGATTCCGCTCCTGGTAAAATTCATGAATGACATCATTCATGCCAATCACATTCTTTTCCAGCAGATCCAATTGATTACACCAATCGCGTATTCTGCTGTTACCTTCTCCTTCCAAATCCAAGCTTCCGAGCAGGTACTGGTCTTCGGTGGCTGGAATCCAGGCAGTTTTTTTGATTTTTTCAAAAACGGGATGCTCCTCGAGTACCGGAGGATTTTCATAACCTGCATAATCCCGAAAAAGCTCTCCGAATTCCTGATACAGCATTTGGAGTTGGCTCGTGTATTCATCACGATGCTTTGCCAAAACCAGAATCCTTTCTCGGAATCCTTCTTCATGAGAGACCTCTCCAAAATCTTGAACCCCTGCCAATTTTAATTCGAGATTCCTTAGTTTCTCTTCAAGCCATGGTCTGGCATGAGTCACCGGAATCACTCGAACAGATGTTTTTTCAGAACCCATTTTCAGTTTGCAATCACGCTTGGTTCGTCTGATTTTTTGGTCACCGATGGGTTATCAATGGAATCATCCAGGATTTGATCATCCAGTTTAGGCTTTTGCGACAACTGTGCCTGACGGGTCAGTGGATGTTCTGAAAAATTTTCAGCCAGTTCCCTCCAGACGACATCCCGTTTGTTTTTCTCACCAAGCATCTCGAATGCCCTTCCAAGGGAAAACAATGCCAGAGGGTAATGCCGTCCTCTGTCAGGTTGCCCTATTACGGTCCCATAATAGGAGGCCGCCTGCTCCGCAAACCCTTGTTCCAGGTATGAATTTGCAAGAGCCATCAGCAAATTGCTTCTAAGTTGAGGCTGGGAATCATCTGTCAAAAAGGGTTTAAACCATTCTGCTGCAGAATCCGGATTTCCTGCCATCAGGGCCAGCATTCCGAGTTTCAGGTCATCTTTATGTGCTTCAAGGGCCTCAGCCCATTGACGTTCCATTTGTTCTTCCATGGCTACCAGCCTCGGCCATAGGTTCTGAAGTTCCTCTTGCATCCGATTCAGATCCTCATAGAGTGATTCGATGAGGTCAAGAGGTGGCTGTGTTTGTTCAATCCCGTCCTGTCTGGCATTTTGCTCTGCAATCAGGCTCTGCATCCTCCGGATCCGTGCATCTTGACGCTGGAGACTTTCACGAAGTTCATCCAATTCGCTTCCAGAAAGTTGGGAAAAAGACGAGGTTATAATCAGGAAAAGGGAAAAGACAAGGAACCAGCGGCTCGAAACCATGATCATTACTTACTCCAAACCGGATTGGTTTCGACAACGGATTTAGGAGTGGTGGTAAGCCGGATCATCCTTCCGCCATGAACGGAAGTCAGAAACAATTTCGAAAGACCGTTCCGTTTTGAAGAAAAAACAATCTGCTTCCCATTAGGAGACCAGTCCGGTTTTTCACTGTTGAAACGTCCGAAGGTCAGTTGAAGATGGCGGTTGGAGGAAAGGGTGTATTTGAAAATCTGAAAATATCCCTTCCGCTTTCCTTCATAGAGGATCTGGGTCCCATCGGGAGACCAACGCGGGGAACTGTTGTATTTTCCTCGGAATGTTATTCTCCGCGTTTTATTTTTTGTTGTGTCGTGGATATAAATCTGCGGTTGCTGAAACCTCACACTATCAGACACAAACACGATGGAAGAGGCATCTTTAGACCAGGATGGGGAGGTTTCCAGGCTTTTCCATGCCAGGATCCGTTCCAATTTCCGGTTTTTTAACTGGTAGCTATAGATGTCAGAATTTCCCTTGGTCATCAGAGTGATCAAGATCGAATCACCTCTGGGAGACCAGCTTCCGCCCTGGGGCTGGGTTCCATCCGGAAAAGAGAGGATGCTAGCACGAAGTCTCTTTGAAGGCTGGATAGCGATCTGAACATTGGAACGGGTAAAGGTCGTGTAGAGTAGATTCTGATTGTCGAAGGCCCAGCTGGCGTGGTTGTTGGAACCAAGATTGTAGGAAAAACGCTGCTGGTTGGTTCCGTCATAACTGGAAAGCATGATGTTTTTTCGCCCGTTTTTCTTTTGCGAGGTATAGGCAATCTGACTTTCGGCAATCCCTTTGAAGCCCAAAGAGTTTTTAATGAAAGTATTGGCCATTTGCAGCCCAAGCTGTCTCAGGTCGGTTTTTTTGTCCTCGCTCAAATTCCCTGAAGCCACTGGCGTTTCCTGTTCACGGCCATAAAGGGTGAATAGGAATTTCAATGGTTTTTCTTGCAAGATCTGCATTTCCATCCTAAATGCAGGGGAATCTATTGAATTTGGTGTTTTTTCAGCATGAGACTTCTCTTCAAAAATCTGGAAAAAAAGGGTTTGTTCCAGATTGCTTTGAAAGACTGACTGGACGTAAAGTCCGTTTAAATGATTGGCCGGGCTCATACTGATCACCACAGGTAGTGGTTTGAATTTAGGCCGGGTGATGTCGAAATAATCGATTGGGCCAGCATAGACAGCGCTTGGGCACCATCCACAAACAATGAGCAATAAGAGAATGATCAGACGGAGCATGTCCAATCCAAAAACATGATGAAGAAAAGTCCGACTGGGCGGGTCAGAACTGAAGATCGCGGGGGGTGAATTTAATTCCGAATTCGTAGAAATGCCCAAGATAGGAATATGGCAAGGATGGGAGAGATTGCAAGTTTTTCAAGAGTCGTGACACCGAATGATCTAGTTCTGCATCCCCTGAGGAGGTCTCAATCTTTGTCTTTTCGATTCGTCCTGCCTTATCGATTCGGATGCGTACCACCACCGTTAACTCGCTTTCCGCAAGATGGAGAGGTACTTCCCAATGCTGAGCAAAAAAATGATTCAAATCCTGAAGATAGGTCTGTGCATCCAGACTATCAAGACGCATGTTTTGTTCCTCCTCTTTCTTCGGAACGGATAATCGGACCATACGGATGCCCGACAACAGATTTCCCAGAGAATTGGAAACTGCTTGCTCTTCCATGGTCTCGTTCCATTCTGTTTTTTTTGGGAAGTTTTTCGTCTGTTGCAAAACCTCATCTAGACTGAAGACTGAAGCTGATTTTTCCTCCAGGACCGGGATCGTCTGTTGAATTGATGTTTCTGGATTCGTTTCCAAAAGAGTTTCCTCCATATCTTCCTGAATAACTTCTGCTGGGATTGGATTCTGGATAGGCTCAAGGGTGATGATTTCTTCTTCAGCGGGCGGTGTCTTGAGTTCAGAGAATGAGGCTGGCTCCTTTGTAAGCTTTTTTTCAGCAAAAGGTTTCTTCGTGACTGGTGGGATAATCACAGTCGGCAGTTCATCCAACTTCGAATCCTGCACGGTGATTTCAGATTTCACAGGAATACGCTCCGGTTTTTTTGATGCAGGAGCCATCGCAGGTGAAGAGGCTGATGCTTGGGTATTGTTTTTTTTCGGTAGCTGCATTTCTCTCAATTCGAACCATTCGATTTGAGTCGAGACCGGATCCCTTCGGTATTCACTGAACAAGATCAGCACCAAGATCCCGTGCATCAACACCGAAAAGATTACGACTGCAGGATAGCGCCATAAAGGAAGTTGGAGCAGCATGCCTCAGGAACCTCCTGTGCGTTGGAACCAAGAGAGGCGGGAAGAGAGGTTTTGGAAGAAATAATCAGGTTCCATGAAGATCAGTTTTGCTCTTCGCTCAGATTCCCGGATCAACACCTTATCTCCTGGAACCAGCGGTCCCCTACTTTGCCCGTCAGCGGCAAGGTGAATGTCCTTTTCCCGGGTGTTGGTCATGATTTCCAGTTCAACTCTTGAATCATGGGTGATCACCAGATGCCTTGCACGAAAATCATATTCATTCAGGCCACTCAGAATCATGCAACGTAATTCTGGCATTACGATCGGAGAACCAGCTGCTAGCAGATAACCCGTACTGCCTGTGGCCGTTCCCACAATGAAACCGTCCCCCCGGATTTTGCGAATGGGATGGTCGTTGATGGCCAAGGACATATTGACCAAACGGGTTGCTCCTTTGATCACCACCTCATTAACGGCATAGGCAATTCCTTGAGGATGGATGCATTCAAGAATCGAACGTTCGCTGATAACAAAACGTCCTTGCTGGATTCGCTCCAGGATCGTGTTCAGTTCCTCCGGATTGCCTGTGGTCAGAAAACCCACCGTTCCATAATTGACTGCAAGAACCGGGTAGTTTGGCAGATGGCTTAATCCAGCCAGTACTGTGCCATCACCGCCAACGGTGAGGATCAGATCAATGTCTTCTTGAACCTCTGGTGATGCTTTGAGAATCACAGGCTCCATCTGATGTTGTTCAAGGCTTCTTACAATGCCTTCCAATACATTTTCACTTAAATCAGGATTGTGGAAAATCCCTATCCTTCTAAAATTCTGCATGGATCAAGAATGCTGCAAATTTGCTGAATATGAGAAATTATTTTGATTGAACGAAATATTAGGTAAATGGTTACAAAATAATGTTTTTTTCGTGATTGAATAGTATGAATGAAAATCCCTAAATAATGAAATTATTCAATGCTGATGTTTGGTGAAGTCAAGAGTAAAGGCGAACCGATGAAGAGACTTCCAGATGTAGGAAAGTTTCAGGCAAACCCCGTTCTAAGCGTCTTGCAGTTAGGTCAAGAATATGAGATTGTTTCACACATAAATAATGAATGATCTGTATTGTTTGGAAGGCTCTATGTTATTTTCAAGTCGTGAAATAATTCTATCTTAAAGGCATTCAGGAGAATAAACACAAGTGAACTCAATGATGCGTAATATCGGTATCTGGCTGGTAATTGGTTTAGCCATGATGGTGCTTTTTAACATGCTAGGACCACGTGGTTCAGGCAGCAGGGAAGTGCCTTTTTCTGATTTTATTTCAAAAGTCGAATCAGGTTCAGTTCTGGAAGTGGTTTTGCGGGGACGTCAAGTAGAAGGTCTGACCGATGCCAACGAACGTTTTCAAACCCAAATTCCGAATTATCCTGCGCTTTTTGAAATTTTAGAACGGAATCAGGTGAGGACACGTGTTGAGCCCACGGATCAAGGAAACATTTTTCTGGCGATACTCAACAGTTGGCTGCCAATGCTTTTGATCATCGGTATCTGGTTATTCTTCATGAGGCAGATTCAGGGTGGCGGAAACAAGGCGATGAGCTTTGGAAAAATCCGGACACAAATGAAAAATAAAGAACAGAATCCTGTTCGGTTCACCGATGTTCAGGGGATCGATGAAGCCAAAGAAGAACTTACTGAAATCGTGGAATTTTTGTCAGCTCCAGAAAAATTTGAAAAATTAGGAGGTGAGATACCTCGTGGAGTCCTGCTAATGGGTGATCCGGGAACAGGAAAAACCATGCTGGCAAAAGCCATTGCTGGTGAAGCAGAAGTTCCGTTTTTCAGCATCAGCGGATCCGATTTTGTGGAAATGTTTGTTGGTGTTGGAGCGAGCCGTGTTCGTGATCTTTTTGAACAGGGCAAGAAAAATTCTCCTTGTATTATCTTCATTGATGAAATCGATGCGGTTGGCCGTAGCCGTGGTGCCGGGCTAGGTGGCGGAAACGATGAACGAGAACAAACTCTCAATCAACTGCTTGTCGAGATGGATGGGTTTAGTCCCAACGAAGGTGTGATTGTGGTCGCAGCAACCAACCGTCCGGATGTTCTAGATCCAGCCTTGCTGCGTCCGGGACGCTTTGACCGGCATGTGGTAGTTCCGACGCCGGATATCAACGGGCGGGAAAAAATCCTTGGATCCCATGCAGAAAATGTGGAACTTTCCAAAGATGTGGATCTTCGAAAAATTGCCCGCGGAACCCCTGGTTTCACTGGGGCTGATCTAGCGAATTTGGTCAATGAAGCTGCACTCTGGGCAGCACGAAATAACAAGAAGGAAGTAGAATCCCAGGATTTTGAGTATGCCAAAGATAAAGTCATGATGGGGACTGAAAGAAGAACCCTGTTGATCACTGATGAGGAAAAGAAAACCACTGCTTACCATGAAGCAGGACACGCTTTGGTTGCAGCCAGTATTGAAGAGGTGGATCCTGTGCATAAAGTCTCCATCATACCACGTGGTCGTGCACTCGGAGTGACCCAGCTTCTTCCCGAAGAAGATCGACATAGCTACAATGAAAAAACTCTGCTCGGGCAAATTGCAATGATCATGGGCGGGCGAGCTGCAGAAGACCTCATTTTCAGTCGCTTCACCACCGGCGCCAGTGATGACTTGAAAAAAGCCACCGATATCGCACGCAAAATGGTTTGCCAGTGGGGGATGTCAACAGAGATGGGACCAGTTTCCTACACAGAAAATCCAGGACAAGTATTCCTTGGTCGAGATCTTCAACGTCACAAGGGTTTCAGTAACGAGTCAACAAAGATGATTGACAAGGAAGTTCGGCGTGTTCTTGGGGAGTCCTATCAAAGGGCCAAACAGATTCTTACTGACAATAGAGATGCATTGGAAAACGTTACAACTAAGCTTCTAGAGCAGGAAACCATCGATGGAGAACTCGTCCTCCAGTGTCTCAACAAAACAGTATCTGAACCCGTCAAATAAACTGTCAGACATAACGTCTGTCAGGACTTAATTTTTTCAAAGATGATTATCAGTTTGGCAATTGAAACATTTTCAAGCCACGCGACAGAATGTGGCAATAACACAGATACCGCATTTTCTAAATGTCTGTCAGGGCTCACCTCAGCTTAAACTGAAGCTTAGGGTTTCCCACACTAAAATTTCAGATCTACATGCATCCTCCTTTTTTTCGGAGAGCCCGTGGAACTGAATCTTCCCTTCCTAGAAGACCTTCACATCCGTTGGCAGGATCTTCTTGATATATTTCTGCTGACACTGATTTTTTACCGTCTTTTGATTCTGATCAAAGGCACGAGAACCATTCCGATGCTTATGGGGTTCTCGTTGCTGCTTGCCCTATATGTGGTTGCATTGTTGTTGGACCTTAATGCAACCCAGCTTCTGCTGGACAATCTGGGCAGTTCACTGGTGCTCGTGATGGTAGTACTTTTCCAAGCAGATATTCGAAATGCCCTAGCCCAGTTTGGACTGATCACCCTATTCCGTGATACCGGATTACAGCGAAAAAATGTAGTCGACAGCATCCTCCAGTCCTGCATCATCATGGCCCGTCAACGTGTGGGTGCCCTGATCGTATTCGAACAGGATGTCGGATTAAGAAACTACAGTGAAAGAGGTGTGCAGATTAATGCGACCGTGAGTGAAGAACTGGTGCAAAGCATCTTTCACCCGACCTCTCCGCTTCATGACGGCGCAGTGATTCTCAACCGTAAAGGAGAACTGGTAGCGGCTAGGTGCATTCTTCCAGTCTCAATGAATAGCCGTCTGGACCAGGATCTTGGGACCCGTCATCGTGCTGCAATAGGGCTTACCGAAGAAACGGATGCAGTGGTGCTTGTCGTATCCGAAGAACGCAAGGAAATCAGTCTCAGTTACAAGGGACAGTTGCTTCGGGGAGCCAATGAGAACGTTCGGGAAGCCCTGCTCAAAGTGCTGGAAGGAAAAGTTCCGGAAACATTAAAGAAAAAACCAGAAAGTGAAGAAGAACCGGTTGGTAAAGATGCAGAACCGTTGGATTCTGATAAAGAGGTTATCGAACCAAAGCCCCAAGGACATGTGACATGAACAGTTTTTTCAGGGAGAACTCCGCGTTCAAGGCCCTTGCTGTTTTCCTGGCACTGTTTGTTTGGTACCTCTCGAAGGAATCCGGGGAACCGATCCAGATGAGTTTTTTCACTCCAGTGGTTTTCAAAAATGTCCCCGATACCTATCAGGTAGAATCGGATCCCACACAGATCAATATCGTTGCTCTCACTCGAAATCGGGAATCCTTCAATCCCCTCGAAATCCAGGCGGTTCTTGATCTAAGCAATTCAAAGCCTGGCCAGACTCCCTATCAAATCTCTGAGCGGGATATCCTTTCTCCCCTTGAGGTGAAGATTGCTCGCATCCAACCCACCCAGGTGGAGTTGAGCATTGAAGAACTGATTGAAGCTGAACTTCCAATCGAACCCCGATTCCAGGGGAAACCCAAAAAAGGTTTTTTGCTTGATTCGATTGCGATCAATCCTTCGACTATCCGGGTTCAGGGGCCTAAATCCATTGTCGAATCAATCAAACGGGTGATGACCAGTCAAATCGATCTCAATGGACTGGATAATAGTCTGGATCTGATCGTGCAGCTCGATCTCCCGCAGAACAATATCCTGATCCGCGATCAGGATATTGACTATTACACTGCAGAAATCCGCATCAAGAGCCTGCCGATCAAGAAACGGTTTGACAACGTTCCTGTTTACCTCCGAAATACAGTTTTTGTAAGCGTTATCAATCCCTCGGTATTCAATGTTTTTGTGGAAGGTCCGGCTGAGGTTCTTAACAGTCTTCAGCCTGCTGAAATATACGGGATCATCGACCTCTCCAAAACTGAACCTGGAAGTTATCAAGTCAAACCCAAACCGGTCACCCCAGAAGAAATCACAGTACTCCAGCAGTGGCCTACCGTTTCCCTTTGGGTGAAACCGGACCGGCTTGAAAGCGAACAGGAAGCTGGGCTTGATATCTTTCGTTAGTCATCTTTGAAGGATCTTATGATAGCTTTGCATATCAATATTGATCATGTCGCCACACTCCGCCAAGCCCGGCGAGGAGTAGAACCAGAAACGGTCATTGCTGCCGGTATTGCTGAGATGTCTGGTGCAGACGGCATCACCATCCATCTGAGAGAAGATCGGAGACACATCCAGGACAGGGATGTGAAACTGATCAACGAAGTGGTTCAGACACGGCTCAATCTAGAAATGGCTGCAACCGATGAAATGTTTGGGATAGCACTTGAAATCAAACCCGATATTGTCACCCTAGTTCCGGAAAAGAGGGAGGAAATCACCACTGAAGGTGGTTTGGATGTCATTTCAAATCGCGCCTCTCTTCTGTCTGCCGAAAAGCTCAAAGCGGCAGGAATCCGTGTCAGTCTGTTCATAGATCCAGATCCTAAACAGATCGAAGCTTCCGCTGATTGTGGAGCAGATGATATTGAACTTCATACAGGGAGTTATGCAAACGCTTTCAACCGACATAGCCATGATCCAGATTCTCTTGATGTTGACTCCGAATATGAACGTTTGCATCAAGGGGCTGAATTGGCTTACCGCTGTGGGCTCAACGTCAATGCAGGCCATGGCTTGAATTATCACAACACCAGGCGGATCTGTCACTTACCACATCTACGTGAATTGAATATCGGCCACAGTATCATCAGCCGAGGGGTTTTCAGTGGACTGCAGAATGCAGTGCGTGAAATGCGTGAGTTGATCGATAGTGAAGTGACATCTGCCAGTTAAGGTTTTTAAAATGCCCAAGGAAATAATCATCAATCATACCCATCACGAAACTCGGGTTGCCATGATGGAAGATGGTGTTCTTACTGAACTCCAATACGAACGAGAGCGTGAACAAAGGATCGTAGGAAACATCTATAAAGGTCGGGTTGTCAAAGTCTTGCCTGGAATGGAATCGGCCTTCATTGATATTGGAGCAGAGAGAGCCGCCTTCTTGCACATCGATGACGTGGTGTTGGATGAGGATTTGAATGGTAATGGGAAACGCAATTCTCGCAAGGAAAAACAACCGATCGAAAAGCTTCTGAAGGAAGGGAATTCGATCCTGGTCCAGGTTTCAAAAGGCCCGATTGGAACCAAAGGTGCGCGTATCACCAGTCATGTCTCAATGCCTGGTAGAAATCTGGTTTACATGCCTAGTTCCAAAACCCTTGGTGTTTCGAGACAAATTGCAGATGAACGTGAACGTGATCGATTGAAGAACATCGTCAACCGTCTCAAACCTGATGATGCGGGTTTTATCATTCGCACCGTTGCGGAAAATCGTTCGGAAGAGGATCTGCATTCGGATATCAACTACCTGATTTCCCTCTGGGAAGACATCCGGGAAAAATACAAGAATCAGGAAGCTCCCTCACTGCTTCACAGTGACCTGAATGTCATTTTCAGAACCCTGAGGGACCTTTTTTCCAGTGATGTCAAGAAACTGGTGGTCGATCATAGGGATGAATACAAGGAAATTAAAAATTTTGTACGATCCTTCCTACCGCGTTACGCTTCGATGGTGGAACATTATTCACGAAGAGATCCAATCTTTGATCATTACAACATAGAGATGGAAATCGACCGTGCCCTTTCTCCTAAAGTATGGCTACGTTCCGGAGGTTCGTTGGTCATCAATCAGACTGAGGCATTGACGGCGATTGATGTCAATACGGGACGTTTCGTGGGAAAGGAAAGTCACGAAAAAACCATTCTTCGCACCAACCTTGAAGCAGCAGAAGAGGTTGTCTATCAATTGCAGTTACGTAATATCGGTGGAATCATCATCATCGATTTTATTGATATGGAAGTTCAACAGCATCGGCAAATGGTTTATCAGGCTCTGAAAGATCACCTCCGCAATGACAAGGCTCGAAGCAAGATTCTTCAGATCAGCGAAATGGGGCTGGTTGAAATGACCCGTAAACGAGACCGTGAAAACCTGAGCCGTTACCTTTGCGATCCCTGCCCTTACTGCGAAGGAACAGGTCAAATAAAATCAAGTGCAACGGTAAGTTATGAAATTTTTAGAGAGATCCAGCGCTGCTACCGGAAAGAACAGAAGGGTTCCATGACGGTCTATGTACATGAAGATGTACACCAGTATTTGATGAACAATGAAAACGAATCGATCACCAAGTTAGAAGAGGTATCGGGTATGCCCCTGGTCTTCAGGTCCAGCCCGGATCTTCATCATGAACAGTTTGAAATGTATGAATATTGAAGATCTGTCGGAAGAGGCAGAGCTTAATTTCCGTAAACATCTTAAGGAGAATTGCTATCCTGGACGTGGAATCGTACTGGGTTGTGATTCTGGAGGAAATCCAGTACTGATTTACTGGATCATGGGTCGTAGTGTAAACAGCCGGAACCGAATTTTCACCCTCACTGAAGAAGGAGTTTTACGAACTGAAGCAGCTGACAGTTCTTTGCTCGAAGATCCTTCATTGATCATTTATAACGCGGTGCTAAGATTTAATCAGGGATATCTGGTTACAAATGGGGATCATACCGATCGTATCGCTGCAATCATGAAAAAGGGTGGAAGTTTTCATGAGGCATTGCTCGAGGAAAAGCACGAGCCGGATCCTCCAAACTTCACTCCACGTATTGCTGGCTTGATATCCCAGGATACTTCAGGAATCAAAATGGTATTGGGATTGGTCTGCCGAAGTCATTTTACATCTGAACGTTCAGAAGTGCATGTCCACCATCTACCACTTATGAAACCAGGTTTTGGTTTTGGCATCACGACTTACCAGCATGACGGAAATCCTCTTCCGCATTTTCAAGGTAATCCACTCATTTTACCTATACAGGGTCGTAACGAAGAAGTAACGGATCGCTATTGGAATGCACTCGATTCAGAAAACCGGGTTTCCCTTGCAATCCTTAGGGCTGGTACAATCCCTGCTGCACCGGAATGGGAAATCCGTAATGCCCGAAATCAGCCTAATGAACCCGGGTAGCATGTATCATTTTTGAGGATTTTTTTCTAAACCGAAACGAAGCATTTACCCTTCTAAATTTAATAATTCTTTGCTAAATCTGATTACGTGAAGACTTTACACCTTTACTGATTAATGATAATGCTTAATGATTCTGTAAAAATTATATAATACTGCATCCAATCAACACTCCATTTGAATCGGGAGAATCACTAAAACCAGCTCAACCCTTTCGGGAAACCATGTCCGCTGAACGAAGACAATATTTAAGAGTCCTTTTTGAAGCAACCATCGATGTAAGGACTGATGATTGGAGAGATCCTGCTGCCACAGGTCTGGATGTTTCTCTGAACGGCTGCCGTTTTCATTGTGAACATTCGATGTCTGATGGAGAATCGGTGATCATCCGCTTCGATGATAATCTTGAACTAGAAGGTAAGGTGCGTTGGTGCTGGCCGATCGAATGGTACTATCAGGCTGCGGTTCAATTCACCGAAATTACAGACGAGGAACAAAAACGCCTTCACAAATACATTGTGGAAGTAACTGGTGAGGACTATCAGGATGATTCTGGAGACGAAGATAAAACTGCACGTTCTGGAAAACCGGATCCTGTTCCTTCATCCATTGAAGAAGAAGAGTTCGAAGAACTGGAGGAAATCACAGCCTCTATCGAAGATGAGGAGCTGGAAGAACTGAGTCCCCTTGATGAAGACGAACTTAGTTTGATTACAGACGCTCCTGATGAACAAACAGCATCGTCCCCTGGAGGAACTCCCCTGCCGCTTCCGGATTTTAAGGAAGGGGATTTAACTCCAATGCAGTTTCAGAGCAAACAACTGATCATTCTTGGAGGAAGAAAAGAACAGTCCGACCTCCTGAAGCAGTATCTCGAGGAACGGCTGGGTATCGTGGTGGAGTATGTCACCAAAAAGCAAAATCTGTGGCGTCTGATGAAGCTTGATACCATCGACATGCTCTTGATGGAATGGGACCTTGCTGATGAAAACAATCCTCTGGAAACTTTGGAACAGACCCTAGACCAATTCCCAGAAACGAAAATCATGGCCCTTTCAGGTCCTTTAGCCTTGGAACATCGGCTTCAGGCTATCAATTCCGGAGCGGACTCCTTCATCACCCGCCCCGTGCACCTTTCCGCCATTGCTCAAAGCATACTCCTCAGTCTCTCCAATATGGGTGGAGAAGAAGGTCAGATTTCAGGAGTTGCTTCGGTTGCGATGACTGGCATGGGCGCATCGGATGAACTGGAACCTATCAGTGAGGAGGATCTCAATACCCCTGTCGATCTGCTCGATGATGATCTCAATCTTTCCGAGGAACTCGACCTGATCGACGAGGAATTCTGAGGAATCCAACCAGAACTGTGCTGGATTTCTGACCTTTCTTTGACTCCTTTTTTCCCAAGCATTGTTTCAGAACATACTGCAACAACATGCTAAGGACCTTGGATTAAGGGTCCATCAAAGTATTCCTAAAGAAAAACTTCAGAGGCGCCGTTGCTGTTCCGGGTCCAAGTCATGGCATTCGGATTCAGCAAAAAATTCTAAGGTAATTGACCCACAGGGTTGGAATAAATGATTCAATGAATCCTGAAATCGAAAAATTTGCTGATGGAGTGGTGACGATTGACGCCGGGTATATTCGCAAAGGTTTTGCGGCCAGTCATCTGGTGATTGAGAAAGGACATGGAATATTTGTGGAAACCGGAACCAGTCATTCGGTGAATGATATGTTGCTAGTCTTGGAAAACGAGGAGATTCCCCGTGGGAATATAGATTATGTGATGGTGACCCACGTCCATCTCGACCATGCTGGTGGAGCAGGAGCCCTGATTCGGGAACTTCCCAACGCGATGCTGGTGGTACATCCCAAAGGGGCCCGCCATATGACTAATCCGACGCGCTTGATTGAAGGCACTACCGCGGTCTACGGGGAAGAAAAAATGCAGAGCCTTTATGGGGAGATCGTTCCAGTGCCGCATGAACGAGTGCTGATTGCCGAAGATGGGATGCGATTGGATTTCCAAGGCAGGCCTTTTTATTTTTTTGACGGCCCAGGACATGCCCGTCATCATTACTGCGTATTTGATGAAAATTATGGGAATTTTTTTTCAGGAGATAATTTCGGTATATCCTATCGGGAACTAGATAATCACAAAGGGCCCTTCATTTTTCCTTCTACTACTCCTGTACAATTCGAGCCGCATCTTATGTACAAGACCTTGGATCGGATCATGGAGCAAGAGCCGAAAAACGCCTACCTTACCCATTATGGATGTGTCACAGAACTATCAGGTCTTGCGGATGACTTGCGGCGAAGGCTGGATCTCTTTGTGGATCTTGGAGAATCTTTACGATACAGGGAGGAATCCCGATTGAAAGAACTGCAAGATGGGATTCGGAGTATCCTTCTCACAGAACTGAACAGACATGAATGCCATCTAAACCTAGAGGAGATCGATGCTTTGCTTCAGTATGATTATGATCTTAATGCCCAGGGTATTGAAACCTGGCTCATTCGTTCTTCCAAAACATCCTGAACCTAAAACAATCCAGCAGAACCTAAGACTATGAAACAAAACATCAAAGGCATGCTCACCCTTCAGGAATTAGAAGAGTTGATCAAGCGAGAGGAAATCGATACGGTGCTGATGGTTTTCACAGACCTATACGGACGTTTTATGGGAAAACGCTACGATGCGGAGTTTTTCCTTGAAGAAGGGGCAGGACATGGAACCCACGCCTGCGATTATTTGATCACTGTCGACATGGAAATGGAACCGGTCGAGGGATATGAATTTGCCAATTGGGAACGTGGATATGGGGATTTTCATCTCGTTCCTGATTTTTCAACCTTGCGTCGAGCAAGCTGGTTGGACCGCACTGCGATGGTGATCTGTGACGTACTTCATGAAAACAGTGGAGAGATGATTGCACCAGCACCACGGTCGATGCTGGTTCGTCAAATCGTGGAAGCAAAAAAGCTCGGTTTCACGGCCAAGGCTGGATCTGAACTTGAGTATTTCATTTTCCAGAATTCCTATCAGGAAGCTTCGGAAACCAAGTTCCAACAACTCCGTCCAGCAGGCTGGTACATTGAAGACTATCATGCGTTTCAGGGTGCTCGGGAAGAAAACTTCAATGGTACTGTTCGCAGGCATCTGAGACAATCCGGCATCCCCGTCGAAAATTCAAAAGGAGAATGGGGGTTGGGGCAGCATGAACTGAATGTTCGTTATGCGGAAGTACTGACCATGGCAGACCGGCATGCTGTTTATAAACAGTGTCTCAAAGAAGTCGCTGATCAACTGGGTATGAGCGTCACTTTCATGTCCAAATACAAACAGGATCAGGCCGGTTCCAGTTGTCATATCCACCTCAGTTTATGGAATGGGGAGGAGAATGCCTTTCCCGGCAGCCTCAGTGAAGGCCCTATTGCCTGTTCCGAAGTGTTCCGCTGGTTCCTGGGAGGTTGGATCCGATACATGCCGGAATTGATGGTATTCTACGCTTCGAACATCAATTCTTACAAACGCTACCAGTTCCAGTCCTGGGCGCCTACCCGTCTTGCCTGGTGCCATGACAATCGCACTGCAGGATTTCGAGTTGTAGGCCGTGGACCCAGTCTGCGCATCGAATGTCGAATACCTGGTGCGGACTGCAACCCCTATCTGGCTTATGCCGCAGCGATGGCCTCTGGGCTGGAAGGAGTCCGTAACAAAATCGAACCACCTGCGATGTTCGAAGGCGATGTCTACACTGCTAAAGACCTTCCAGCTATTCCTGCCTCCCTGGACCATGCTCTGCAACATTTCAGGAACAGTGAATTTGCAAAGAAGACCTTTGGAGAAGACGTTCACCGTCACTATGTACGTTTCTTTGAAGTGGAAATCGAATCATTCCAGGCAGCTGTAACCGACTGGGAACTTCGCCGTTATTTTGAAAGAATTTGAAGCATCATGATGAAACCGCTGATTGGGTTGACCACCTATGGCAGGGATGAAAAAAACGCATTTTCACTCCCAGCACAGTACCTTGAAAGCGTGAGAAGGGCGGGTGGAGTCCCCTTCCTCATCGCTCCGGATGAAACCGAATTCGATGAGATCCTGCCTCGCCTTTCGGGACTTGTTCTTACCGGAGGAGGTGATATGAATCCGGAGCTTTACCAGGGAGAATCCCATGAAACGATCTATATGATCGATGATGAGCGAGATCAGGGAGAAACCGAGATCTTCAATCGATTTCATGAAACTGGGCTTCCGATTCTGGGCATTTGCCGAGGAATGCAGATCATCAATGTGGCTTGGGGAGGGAGTTTGATCGCCCATCTTCCGGATCATTTTGGAGAATCGATCCTTCACCGTGCTCCTCCCCGTGTTCCAACCCCGCATCAGGTGAAACTGGATCCGGATTCAAGACTTTCTCAAATGATGGAAGTGTCTGAAGCAGAAATATCCTCGTGGCATCATCAGGCACTGGACTGTGTGGCAGAGGGATTGAAGGTGGTCGCCCATTCCCCGGATGGTGTCATCGAAGCGGTGGAATGCCATCAGCATCCCTGGCTTTATGCGATCCAATGGCATCCAGAACTGACCTCAGCCAATGATCCAGCACAGCAACGTTTGTTCGATCATTTGGTGAGGGCTTCTCAAACCGCGACGAACTCAGAGCAAAAAGCCGCTTAAATTTAAAATCAAATAAGGAGATACCTGTGAATAGACTTGAAGGAAAATCTGCCCTGATTACTGGAGGGGCAAGTGGCATCGGAATGGAAACAGCAAAACTTTTTGCCTCAGAAGGGGCAAAGGTGCTGGTGGTCGACGTCAACGACAACGAAGGTGAGAAAACCGCTGCATCGATTCGTGATGCAGGAGGGGAAGCGCTTTATCAGCATGCTGATGTTTCCAGTGATGTAGACAGTAAAGCCATGATCCAAAAGGCAGAAAGAGAATTTGGAGCGCTAAACATCCTCTTCAATAATGCCGGAATCATGGACAGCCGTGATGACAATGCAATGGTCACCGAAGAAGAAGTCTGGGACCTGACGATGTCCATCAACCTCAAAGGTGTTTTTCTAGGATGCAAATTCGGAATTCCTGCTTTGCAACGCGCTGGAGGCGGTTCGATCATCAACACGGCATCTTTTGTCGGTCTGATGGGAGCGGCTACTCCTCAAATTGCTTACACCGCTAGTAAAGGAGGAGTTATTGCTATGACTCGTGAATTGGCAGTGATTCATGCCCGGGAAAACATCCGGGTCAATGCACTTTGTCCAGGCCCTCTGAGGACCGAGCTTCTAATGAAATTTCTTGATACAGAAGAAAAAAAGCAACGGCGTTTGGTTCATATTCCCGCTGGTCGTTTTGGAGAAGCCCGTGAAATGGCTCAGGCAGCTTTATTCCTAGCAAGTGAAGAGTCCTCTTATGTCACAGGAACCGAGTTTGTGGTAGACGGAGGTATCACTTCGGCCTACGTCACCCCTGAGTAAAGAAAGTTCGTCGGCTTTTCTGACAAACGTTTCATGTCCGAACCCCTCAAAACGGAAATCGAATCATTCCTGGAAAATCATTCAGATTTGAAGGCATTCGACCTTCAAATTCCAGACATGAATGGGGTCTTCCGCGGAAAACGTGTTAACCTGGAAAAACTGATCAAGGTCTCCGGGGATGGGTTATTCCTTCCGGCTTCGATTTTTGGTATGGACGTGGTTGGAGAAACCATGGAAGAAACCGGATTGGGCATCTCCAGTGGGGATTCAGACCGTTACTGCCGGATCATCCCTGGCACCATGATGCCAGTTCCTTGGCAGTCCGGATTGGGGCAGGTGATGATCTCCATGGAGGAAAAGGACGGTTCACCTTTTTTCGGCAATCCCCGCGAAGTCCTGAACCTTCTTCTGCAAAAAGCAAAACCCCATGGTTTTCAATGGAAAGCCGCTTTTGAACTGGAATTTTTCGTGATTGAATCCGGCAGGACTGCCGGTGAAAAACCAAAACTGCCCGCATTCCTTTCGGGTGAAACCTCTGAGGGGCAGCTTTATTCGATCAGCAGCCTGGAACTTTGCAGGAACTGGTTGGAGGAGATCTCAGGACACTGCAAAGCAATGGAAATCCCTGCAGACACTTCTGTTGCGGAACTGGCTCCCGGGCAGTTTGAGATCAACCTGAATCATGTTCCTGACCCCATGTTGGCCTGCGAACATGCCTTGCTTTTAAAACAGGTGATCAAAGGTACTTTAAGAAAATATGGAATGAATGCCACCTTCATGGCTAAACCCTTTCCCTCCCATCCTGGCAGCGGCATGCATCTCCATCTAAGCCTCTACGATAAACAGGGAAAGAACCTGCTGGCAGGTGAGGATTCCGCAAAAATGTCTCAGGCTCTGGCAGGGGTATTGGATTTCATGCCCGAAAGCATGATCTTCTGTGCACCGCACGCCAATTCCTATCATCGTTTCCAGGAGAATTCCTATGCCCCGCTGAATGCTAATTGGGGAAAGGACAACCGAACTACTGCACTCAGGATTCCCTCTGGAAATACAGAATCCACAAGGATCGAATACCGTTTGGCTGGAGCTGATGCCAATCCCTATCTGGTGATGGCGATACTCATTGCAGGAGTGTTGCACGGGTTTGAGGAGAAACCGGATCTTCCTCCTGAAACGATTGGAAATGGATACCAGGATCCATCCAACTCCCTGCCCCAAAGTTGGGAATCAGCTCTGGATTGTTTCCAGAGAGGGCAAAAGCTTTCATCTTGGCTGGGTGAGGATTTCAGCAGACTCTACAGTCAATTGAAATTGGGAGAACAGAAGCATTTCCGAAGCGTGTTTACTCCTCATGAATATGACTGGTACCTCCATTCTGTCTGATGAGCATCTGGATTGATGGCTGATAGTCTCCCCCATCCGAAATCCTATTATTTCGCCTCCGCGAATCATCAAACTGATTATCCTGTTTTGCAGGGTGAAGAAAAATGTGATGTCTGTGTCATTGGCGGTGGAGTCACAGGCATTTCTTCAGCACTGCATCTGACGGAACGGGGTTACCATGTGATCCTGCTGGAAGAAAATCGAATCGGTTGGGGGGCCTCGGGAAGAAATGGAGGTCAAAGCATTTTCGGCTACAGTTGTGAAATGTCGAAAATCCGTAGCCTTGTCGGAAACGATGATGCAAAAAAACTTTGGGATCTTTCTTTGGAAGCCCTTCAGCTCACAAAAACGTTGATCCGTGAGAACGACATTCAATGCGACTGGGCCGATGGTCAGATGCATGCGGCGATCAAACCCAGACAGCACCGAGAACTGGAACTCTGGCGGGCAGAACTTTCGGCAGATTATCAATACGAAAACCTTGAGATATGGACGGGTAGCAAACTCAAATCTAAAATCGACACGGAACGTTACCTAGCCGGTCTCTTTGATCCCAACAGCGGTCACCTTCATCCGCTTAATTACACCCTGGGTCTTGCTGATGCAGCCATCAAAAGGGGAGTCCGGATCTTTGAAAAATCTGCAGTCCTGGAAGTCAATGAAGGTAAAATAATCAAAGCCATCACTTCCTCGGGAGAGGTGTCCTGCCGTTATCTGGTTCTGGCCGGGAATGCCTATCTTAGTGGATTCGCAGGTAGGATTAGCAATAAATTGATGCCGGTTGGGACCTACATTGGAGCTTCAGAGCCATTGGGAGAGGAGAGAGCGCGTTCCCTGATACAAAACAATATGGCTGTAGCGGATATTAATTTCGTACTGGATTACTATCGCCTTTCTGCCGATCATAGAATGTTGTTTGGGGGGCGTGTCAGCTATTCAACTGTCCCTCCCCTTCATCTTGCCAAATCCATGAAAGCCAGAATGCTTAAAGTTTTTCCACAGCTTTCAGATGTCTCCATAGAATATGCCTGGGGAGGCTTTGTTGGAATTACCATGAACCGTGCTCCGCATTTTGGAAGAATCGGGAAAAACCTTTTCTTTGCTCATGGATTTTCAGGACATGGAGTAGCCCTCACAGGACTAGCAGGAAAACTGATGGCAGATGCTATCTCGGGAACAGCGGAACAATTTGATGTTTTTTCACGTATTCCCCATCATTCCTTCCCCGGAGGGGCTTTTTTGCGTATGCCTGCCCTTGTGCTGGCCATGGCCTATTACCGCCTCCGTGACCTTTTGCCTTGAATTGAGAACATTGTCCTAAATCCCCCAGGATGATCCTTATTCTGCAAAATCCTTAAAAAGAGGATAATCCAAACGGGAATCAGGCATCTTCACAGATTGGCTCAGGATCTTGGGGGTCGGGTTCAATCATTCTGCAGAGGACCACTTCATCCGTAGAGTCAGATGCCTGACGAATAAATTCATAATTCTCGAAAATATGAAGCATCGCCCGATTGTCGCGTCTTACATAGGCCAGCATTTTCCCTACCCCACGTTTCTGTGCGATCTGCATCATCTGACAAAGAAGAACCGTGGCCATGCCCGTTCCTCGTTTTGATTCCCGGACGACAAAGGCAACTTCAGCCAGGTTCTCCTGTTCGAGATAAAAATATCGACCCACCGCATGAATTTCCTGCTTTGGTCCCTGACGTTCTGTCAGGCAAAGTGCTAAATCCCTTGTTTGATCCACATTTACCAGGGAGTGGGCTTTTTCCCGAGACATCTGCTTGGGCTGATGGCGATATCGAAGCATTAACGTTTCAGCATTATGTGAATAGAAGAACTCCTGCAGACGTCGTTCATCTGAAGAATGAAGTGGCCTCATGAAGTAGGTCTGCCCGTCGGAAAGACGGATTTTTCTGATTTCTACCGAACCCAGTTCTGGAACGAGGGTAGGTTCCTTTTTCGTGTACTGTGGAACCCAGTACTGCTCACGCACTCGGGATAGTAGTTGTTCACGGAAGTCTGGATGGGCGATCTGGATCAGTTCCAAAGCCCTTTCACGGATACTTTGACCACGAAGTGTGGCGATTCCATATTCGGTGACGACGTAATGAACATCCCCTCTTGAGGTAACAACTCCAGAACCTTCGGTGATAAAGGGAACAATCCTGGAAACACTCCCTTTTTTTGCCGTAGAGGGAAGGGCAATGATCGGGCAACCGCCACGGCTCATGGAAGCCCCCCGAATGAAATCGACCTGACCACCTATTCCACTGAAGAAACGGTAACCTACCGAGTCTGCCACCACTTGTCCTGTGAGGTCCACCTCGATAGCGCTGTTGATCGAAACCATCTTCTCATTCTGGGCAATGACCGATGGATTGTTCACATATTCACTCGGGTGAAAATCTACATGGGGATGCTTGTGAACGAAATCATAAAGGGTTTTGGTGCCGATACAAAAAGAAGTGACTGCCTTGTGTCGGTGAATGCTTTTGCGGGAATTGTTGATGATTCCCTTCTGCATCAGTTCGATCACGCCGTCACTGAACATTTCAGTGTGGATACCCAGATCACGATGGTGGTGCAGACTGTTTAGCACCGCGTCCGGGATCTTGCCGATCCCCATCTGCAGGGTGGCTCCGTCTTCGATGAGGAGTGCAACATATTCACCGATTTTTTTTGTCACGGGATCAAGTTTAGCCGGAGGGAGTTCTGGCAGGGATTGACTGGCCTCGTAGTAGGCATCGATTTCGTTAATATGGATGAAACTGTCGCCCATGGTAAAAGGCATATGGTCATTGATCTGAGCAATTACAAAACGAGCACTTGAGGCTGCAGCGTGAACTACATCTACTGAAACCCCCAAGGAACAATAACCATGAGGGTCCGGAGGGCTGACCGTGATCAATGCGACATCGATTGGCAGAGTCTTGTCTCGGAAAAGGGAGGGGATTTCGGATAAGAAACAAGGCGTGTAATCAGCATATCCTTCATGAACGGCTTCTCTTGTTCCTGATCCTAGAAACAGCGCATTGAGTGTAAAAGTTTCCTGAAACTTCTTTTGCGCCCATCGGTTTTCTCCCAAAGTGAGGATGTGGACGACTTCAATGTCGTTCAGTGCTGTTGCCTGCTCATCAATCAACTGATCTACCAGTGCATTCGGTACTGCCGCATTGGAACCGATGAAGATCCGGTCACCGGATTTCAGATAGCGCTTCCAGTCAATTCCATTCTTACTGCCCCTAGTGTTTTCCATAAATCAATTTTGATGGAATTTTGAAAATTTTTTCATTTTATGGATCCTAGCCTTTGAATGATCCAGAGAACGCCACATCTTACTTTTTCAATATCAAATTCCCTATTCGTAGAAGCACGGAACCGATTTTTTCTTCATGTCTATGAATGTTTACCTATGGATCGATTTTAATCCGTTTCAGCCCATTCGTGATGCCAGAAATGAAAGGCGTGTACTCAACTTCCAAATCTCCACTTTGAGAACCCTCAAGTATAGCTATTCTAATTTTGTTGTAATTAGTTATTTATTGTAAGATTATGTTATTTTTTAGCTTAAATGAAAGATGCTCCTAAACACTCGGGAAGTTGCAGAATACCTTCAGTTGAACGAAAAGAAGGTCTATACCCTGGCTCGTACGGGCAAGATCCCAGCGGTACGTCTGACAGGAAAATGGCTTTTTCCTAAAGAAACCCTGGAAATTTGGCTCGAAGAGCAGGCCCGAGGTTCGCTGCAAAAAGAAGAATCTCCTGGAGAACGGACAAAACAAACTTTTGGAGCAACGGTGATTGCCGGCAGTGATGATCCACTGCTTCACGGTTTATTGCAGAAATTGAATGACCGTCCGGAAAACGGTTTATACGCCTTCGCAGAACTGGGAAGCGCTGGAGGCATCCGGGCTTTGGCGGCGGGCCAAGCGGATCTTGCTTGTTCACATCTGGTAGAGAACGGGGAATACAACCTTCCTTTTCTGCCTAGGCTGGCTCCGGGCCTGCGGGGAACCGTGGTGTCGGTGGCCCAGCGAAGTCAGGGGATTCTGGTCGCCAGGGGAAACCCTTTGATGCTGAAGCACATAGGTGATCTTTCCCGTTCCGGGATTCGGGTGGTCAACCGCCAACCCGGGTCAGGGACAAGACTGCTTTTTGACCAATTCCTGAACTCGGTAGGTATCGATCCTGAAACCCTATGCGGTTACGAAGACGAAGTTGGCACCCATATCGAAGTGGCGCAAAAAATCTTCCGGATGGAAGCCGATGCAGGTATTGCCTGTAAAAGTACGGCAGATATGCTTGGACTGGATTTCATCGAATTAGAAAAAGAGCGTTTTGATCTGTTGCTTCCAAAACATCCTCAGAACTCCCCTGTGATTAAATTGCTGGTAGAGGCATTGCGTTCACAAAATTTCCATAGCAGGGCTCAACAGCTTGGCGGTTATGACACCACCTTCTCAGGGACAGTTCAGGCCGAATTCTAAAATCCTTCCATAGGAATTGACGATGAAAAGCTATTCTTTAATTTTGAGCATCCTGCTGTATGGCTTCCTTGTTTCATCCGTCGCAGCCTATGAACGGTTGAAGCTTGCCACTACCACAAGCACCGCCAACTCGGGCCTTCTCAATTACCTGAACCCTGTTTTTGAAGAAAAATCTGGAGTTCGTGTTGACGCGATCGCTGTTGGGACAGGAAAAGCCCTGAAGCTTGGCCAGAATGGTGATGTAGACGTGATGCTAGTTCATGCACGTGAGGCCGAAGAAACATTCATCCAGGAGGGTCATGGAGTGAATCGCAAAGATGTGATGTACAATGATTTCATCATTGTCGGTCCGGCATCAGATGCCGCAGGAATTAACGGGATGGACGATGTGATTCTGGCCTTGAGGAAAATTTCTGAAAAATCGTCGCTATGGTTCAGTCGTGGGGATGACTCGGGAACCCATAAAAAAGAAATGATTCTCTGGAAAGAAAGCGCGATATCTCCTTCTGGAAACTGGTACCGTGGGTTGGGGCAGGGAATGGGAAAAACATTGCTGGCCGCAGATGAAAAAGGAGCCTACACCCTTACGGACCGTGGAACCTTCATCGCTCTTTCCACAGGAAACAAGATTGGACTTATAATTCTCTCTGAGGGGGATTCTCGTCTTTTCAATCCCTATGGAGCAATTGCAGTAAATCCAGAAAGACACCCGTATGTTAAATACAAGCTGGCCATGAAATACATCAATTTCCTTACCTCGACTGAAGGCCAGTCCCTGATTGCACGTTTTCGTATGAAAGGGAAAATCCTCTTTCATCCCCACAATGGCAGTTGATAAGATGTGTGTTTGTTGATGAGCATTGGTGTTGTAAGTCCTCAAAAGAATAATTCTTAATTTCAGTTTCACAGTATCAGCATGACTTTTCTCTTTGAAGGATTCCTGGAAGGCCTGCAGATGGTGTTTCAGGGGAATCCTGCAGTTTATAATGCAGCTTGGGTCACCCTTAAGGTGAGTTTCGGGTCAACCCTGATCGCTTCCCTGATAGGCCTGCCCCTTGGTTATTTTCTGGCGAGTTCTTCTTTTCGAGGAAAAGGATTCTTCACGGTTTTGCTCCAAACACTTTTGGGTTTTCCAACTGTGGTCATCGGGCTATTGGTCTATGGATTTCTTTCCCGTCGTGGTCCTTTTGGTTTTGCTGACCTACTTTTTACTCCTTCCGGAATTGTCATCGGATTGGTGATCCTCGCATTTCCAATCACCACCATGTTCACCATGACGGCGGTTTCTGGAATTGATCCGAGGGCCCGTGAAATGGCTTTGACCCTGGGAGCTTCAAGACAACGCACGGCCTGGACCCTATTTAAGGAAGTTCGATTTGGACTGATTTCAGCACTTCTGGCATCCTTTGGACGAGTGGCTTCAGAGGTTGGCATCGCAATCATGCTTGGTGGGAACATCGAAGGTTACACGAGGACACTGACCACAGCCATCGCTCTCGAAAGCATGAAAGGCGAATTTGGTTTTGGAATCGCTCTGGGTTTGGTTTTGCTGACCCTGATCTTTATCACCGCCCTGCTCTCCCGTTATGTCCAGAAACTCTAAAGATGCTTTGATCGAGCTCGAAGGTATTAAACTCGGATTCCAACAGCGGCTCATCCTTGATGTGGAACAGCTTAAAATTTTCCAGGGTGGATTGACGGTGTTGACTGGAGCAAATGGAGCCGGGAAAACCAGTCTGCTTAGGGTGATGGCAGGACTGCAGGAGTCAGATCAGGGGAAGATACGTTTCAAAGGGGATACCGTTTCATACGGTTCCCAAGGGCTTGAGCATCGACGAAAGGTCAGCATGCTCCAGCAGGAACCATATTTATTTTCAGGAAGTGTACTGAAACAGGTCTGTTATGGACCGATTTCTCATGGACTTAATCAAGGAATTGAGGAAAAAGCCCGTCAAGCCCTAGAAGCCGTGGGTTGTCTTGGACTTGTGAACCGTCACACCCGCCAACTGTCTGGAGGAGAGAAAAAAAGAATTGCCTATGCCTGCCTGCTGGCTTTGGATTCAGAACTCCTGCTGTTGGATGAACCGACCGCACAGGTTGACCAGGAAAGTAGTGAAAAGATAAGGAAACTCATCCAGATGCAACTTGATGCAGGAAAAACCTTGGTGGTGAGCACCCATCAACCTGAATGGGCAAAACCTTTGAAACCGAGATTGTGCATGCTGGAATATGGCAGAATTGTCTCTGACACCCGCTGGAACTGATGAATTAAAGTTGCTCTGTAAAGCTCATGTAGCTGATGTAGATGAATCCTGAAATGCTCAAGATGCTGATAATCCAAGCAGCGATCTTTGAGAATTTCTTGGCTTTTTCATGGGCGATTTGATCCAGTTCTTCATCACTCAAGTCTCTCTGCCAGAACCATTTATTGGATCGGGCTAATTTTTTATAGTGAAGGTGGTAGGCCATCTGCTCACTGAAATGCAGTGAAATCAAAGGGGTAATGACTGACAATACGAGCAGAATGAAATAAACCATTTATGCGTTAGGTCAATATCAGAATTTCATTGGAAGATTCAAAAATTCCAATTTATATGAGTAAAGTTTGCATGAACTTTCTTCCATAAACAATCCAGTTCTAAAATCAAACAGATTACTCAGGGACGTTTTTCCCTGTATCAGTGACTCGAAAAGGATTCCGAAAAAGGATCATAGCCCGCCCCTGTTACACGGACAATTCCTGCTGATGAATCGTCTCGAACATTCCAGAAAGTTCTATGGGAATACCTGTCGATCCAATACGAACCAGAGAATGTTCACTTGGACAATCTCACCGATCGATCAAGTCGTTTGAAGAAGCATCAGAGGTTTTTGCCTCAATACTCCGGAAGTGGCAAGTAGTGCTACAGCCATTCCTAGAAATGTCACTCCGACAATCCCAAGCAGGCTGTTTTGCCAGGCAGGATGCCAGAGGCTTTCGAAAATCTGCCAGGAGAGAGTGTAGGACATCACCATGCTGAGGAGTACCCCGAAAAAGGCCGCCATGCTGCTCAATAGTCCAAATTCAAGAAGGATCATTCCACGGATGTTGGAAAAATCAGCACCGAGCACCTTGAGGAGGTTGATTTCCCGAAAACGCCGTTGGACTTCGTAGCGTGCGATAGAGAAAACCACCACCATGCCGACTAGGATAGAAAGGTAGGCCATCATCCTGATGGCTAGGCTCATTTGATCGGTAATTTCAATCACCCTGCCTACCAGACGTGTCACATCAATCACTGAAACATTTGGGAATTCTTCGATGACCCGGGTTTGGACTCTAATTCGTGAGCCGGCATCCAATCCAGAAATGGAGCCCAGGAAACTTGCAGGAGCATCCTCAAGCACTCCAGCCTGGAAGAGAATGAAGAAATTCGGCTGAAAACTGTTCCATTTGACCTGACGCAGGTTGACGATTTTTCCTTCGATTGGAATACCTTGAACATCGAACTGTAGTAAGTCTCCAATCTCCAAACCTAGCCGAGATGCATACCTTTCTTCAATCGAGAGTTCTGCGGGCAGTCCAGCATTGAAGTCATAGTTCTTGTTCAGTGGAGGACCTGCAATGATTTTTTCAGAGTTGAACAATGCTGGGCGGTATGAAATGTTCAGTCCCCTTGCCCGGTAACGTCTTTCCCTTTCCTCTTCCCGAGTCAGCATCTGCCGATTTGAATCATCCATTTCACGCTGAAAGGGTTGTCCATTGACCGATTCCAGACGAGCACGAATCAAGGGAGAAAGTAGGTCTAACGAAGTTTTCTGATCGGCCAGAAGCGACTTGAGGGGTTCCGTTTGTTCAGGCTGGATGTCGAAGAGGAACAAACTCGGAAGCTTGAAATCCTGGGGTTTGGAGATTTCTTCCAGGAGCCCCTGCTGAATTTGTGGAATCAGGTTGACCAGCAGGGTACCCATCGCAATCGCCATAAAGCAGGAAATCGCGCTGAGACGGTTGCGCGAAAGGTTTTTCAGTGCAAGCCTGACGAAGGGAGCTTTGGTATTTCCAAACATTCCGGTGAGTTTCAACATCCCCATCCCGAACATGCCCAGCAACAGAATACAAACCAACAGCAACGCGATAAAAAGAGATCCCACCAGCAAAGACTGTGACTGCCAGACTGCGAGCAGCCAGTAGGTCAACAACAGGGGCAGATAACTCAGGACGTTCCACTTTTTCCAGCTCCCCGAGCTTTTTCCGGCTTCCACATGGGCGCTGAACAGTGAAAGCGGCTGGATATTGCGGATGCTTTGAAGGACAGGAAGACAGAATACAATGCTACCGATCGATCCGATCATCAATGCTAGCCAGAGGCTGCGGATCCGAACCGTGGTTTCAAACCCGCGGGGAAGAAATTCTTCCAACAACCAAGGCAGTGCTGGAAGCAACAGCAGGGAAAAGAGCATCGCCAGCAAAGACGCAAGGGTTCCCATCAAAACCAGCTGCCAGAGAACAACCTGGAAAGTCTCCCTGCGGTGGGCTCCGAGGCTCATCAACACCGCCATTTCCCGAAACCGGGTCTGCAGAAAACTACGGAAGAGGTAGGCTGCACCAATGCTTGCCAGAAAGAGCGCAATCAGGGCAATTAACCCCAGATAATCGTTGAGATATCCCAATACCCTCCCCAGATTTTCACTAGCGTCTTGATGGGTCCTGATGCGGATCCTTTCGGTATTGCTGGACAACATTCGGCTCTTACGTTCCAGCTTATTTTCAAGTTCTTGAATGTCCTGTTGTTCAGGAAGTCTGTATAGCTTTTCGAAATTGACCCGACTTTTTTTAGTCAGCAAACCTGTCTGATTAGCCTGAGCTATGCCAACATAAACTCTCGGAGCAACGCCGAAGGTATTGAAGGCGCTACTCGGGTCTTCCAAAACAGTATCCCCGACAACGAAATTCACATTCCCGAGCTTGAGGGTGTCTCCAATCTTAAGTCCTAGGGTGATCAGCAGTTCTGGGTAGGCCCATAGTTTTCCTTTCTTGACCAGTTCCTCTTCCACCATTTTAGGATTTGTGTTCCCCAGGTTGTCCAGAACAAGACTTCCGTAAAAAGGGAAACCCTTTTCGATGGCAACCATCTGAATCAGTCGTGAATTGGAATCATTTGCAGCCATCGTCACAAAATGGATTTTCTTTGAAGCTTCCCAAGGAGAAGGAAGCATCTGCTCCAACTGCTCGAGTTGCTGCGGAGAAATCGGCTGCCTTGCGGAAAGGGAAAGATCAGCACCAAGGATCGATTTGGAGTTGCGTGTCAAATGCCTGTCCAGTGAAACCTGAAACGAATCCAAGGCGATGAAACCAGCCAGACCAAGTGAAAGGTTCAGAATGAAGAAGATGCTGAAACGCCGGTGATTGACCAGTTCCTTGAAAGCCAGTCGGAACCACAGCCAAAATCTTTTGGAACGTTTTTGAGCTGATGTTTTAATAGCGGGAATGGACAAGGTGATTTCACTCACTGAAGACGCCCCTGACTAAGGGTCAGCTGTTTGGAACAACGTTGGGCGAGTTCACTGTTATGGGTAACCAATATCATGGTCATTCCGGTACGTCCCACCAGGTCGAATAACAGATCGGCCACCTGTTCTCCAGTGTCATGATCAAGATTCCCGGAAGGTTCGTCTGCCAGTAAAAGAGCGGGTCGGATGACGATGGCTCTCGCTATGGCCACACGCTGGCATTCCCCGCCGCTGAGCTGATGCGGGAAATGATCTTTACGTGGGCTCAGACCCACCTGCTCCAGTGCTTTTTCCGCCAGTTCGGAAGCATCTTGCTGCTGGTTCATTTCCAGGGGCAAACTGACGTTTTCCAAAGCGTTAAGATGATTCATCAGGTGGAACTGCTGAAAGACGATGCCAATGTTTTCTGCCCGGAACTGGGTAAGTTCTTCCTCAGACATGGAATTCAGATGCCTTTCTTTTAATTTAAGTGTCCCGGATGTGGGAAGATCCAATCCTGCCAATAATGACAAAAGAGTAGACTTTCCGCTGCCGGATTGTCCAATGATCGCAGTGGTTTCGCCTTCATCCACCTTCAGTTCTAGCCCCTTGAGAACCTCGACAGGGGGGGTGTTACCCACACCAGGGAAAGATTTGAATAGATTATCGATATCAAGCAGCATGTGTGTTTTTAGAAATTATTTTTATATCATTTTAACTTTGTGAATTCAGCATATCAAAGCCTGTTTCGTAACTCATTGTAACGTCAAAAAGAAGCTTCCGGATCACTTCCTTAATTTATTAGAAATGCTATTACCAGAATATAGAACCAGAGCCATCCAGATCAGGGCAAAGGTGATGGCATGGGTGATGGTGAAGGGTTCCTTATAAAGGAATACTCCGAGTAGGAACTGTGAGGTAGGAGCCAGATACTGAAACAATCCAAGGGTGGAGAAGCGCAGCCTTTTGGCAGCGGCAGCAAACCAGAGCAGCGGAAAGGAAGTAATCAATCCACAACCCAGGAAATAGAGATCCAGCTCACTCATGGTTCCAAAATGACTGGATCCATCCAGGGTCCACCAGCTCAGCAGAAGTAATGCAACTGGAACCAGGATTAACGTTTCCATGGTCAGTCCAATCAGAGGTCCCGCTTCTGAGATTTTACGCAGCATGCCATAAATGGAAAAAGAACTGGCAAGTCCGAGTGCGATCCAGGGCAGTTCACCAAAACCAAAGAGGTAGTTCAGGACTCCGCAAAGTGCCAGAATCAGTGCGAGGGTTTGCCAGAGTTTGAAGCGTTCTTTGAAAATAATCATCCCGAGCATCACATTTACCAAGGGGTTGATGAAGTAACCAAGGCTGGTTTCTATGACGAATCCTTCATTGACCGCCCAGATATAAATCATCCAGTTCGCACCCAGAAGCATTGAGGTGGTTAGGATGATGAAAAGTTGTTTCGGACTTCTACAGAGCTCAACCAACAGAATGAATTTTTTCTGAATTAAGACAACGAACATTAAAAAGATCACAGACCAGAGGATTCGATGAACAAGCACCTCCAGGGGAGGAATACCGAGGAAGAGTTTCCAGTAAATGGGAAGCAACCCCCAGGTCCCATATGCTAGGATTGCGTAGACTGGTCCCTGCCAGATTGGGGAGTTAACAGCAAAGTTTTCGTTGGTTCCTGAAACCACAGTTTAAGTGCTCTTCAGAACTCGACAACGATTTGTGAGGAATCGAGTAGAAATGTTTGTGAGCAGACGCCAAACAAGTTCTGAAGACCTTCTTTCAAGTCATATTCTACTCTTATGGCCTTTTCCTTTCCAGCAATCCCTGGAACTTCAGAAATCAGGAAGATCTTTGAGCTTTGTTGCTGCACCAGTCCGGTTTTGGCCTGGCGCCACATGAAATGGCGGGTGAGTACTGTGTTATCAGAAACATAAGCCACTTCTCCTGGTTCAAGTTCCATGGATTTTTCCTGGTCCAATGCAGCGAAATGATCTCCTTTACGAGTCAGACGAAGTTCGATGTCCCTTTCAAGTGGGTCCAAATCGAATGCACCTGCAGCTACCACATGATTCAGAGAAATGGCGTTGTAAAAATCGACCAGGGGATTGATGGTAAAACATTCTCCTCCCTTGAGCGCACGTCGCAACAGGGCTTCTATAGAAGTTGGGAATTTCTTGTGGGAAACTCCGATTCCCTGGAACTGTTCACGGAACTGTTTCACATGGGGATGGGATTGGGCGTTTGGGAGGTCGAGTGTCCCTGCAGTTTCCCAAGCATGCTTCCAATATTGTGAAACTTTTCCCTCAGGATCAACATTTCTTAAAGGTTCCGGAAGTGCAACCACAAGATGCATTCCAGGGAAAAAACTAAATATTGTTGGATCAATTACAAATTTCATGGTGCTTTCCGTGATACGGAACTGAGACTAGGGGATGGTCCCTTAAAAAGAAAGGTGTTTGGTACTTAGGATTCTAAAAAAACCGAAAAATAGAATGAAATGATGTAAAAAATTCTGTCTCCTAAGAAAGATTCAGGGATAGAGAAAATTCAGAGAACGGGTTTCTCCATGCTGCATCACAAAAAAATGATGGCTGGGAATCTCTTTTTCAATTAGGGCTTTACGAAGCATTTTGGGAGGCTCATCCAAGGGTTCATCAGTCAGTGCGAAGGTTCCCCAGTGAATAGCGACGGAGTAGCGTGCGCCAATATCCTGGTGGATTAAGACCGATTCTTCCGGATTCACATGGGCTTGCTTCATGAACCAACGAGGTTCAT
>Ga0208522_1000173_pt1 | contig 43172 bp, 38 predicted proteins | sample ETNtaG_25_FD_185763 | JGI IMG/M metagenome (GOLD analysis project Ga0208522, IMG submission 185763) | Marine microbial and viral communities from oxygen minimum zone, Eastern Pacific Ocean - ETNP201302SV86 (SPAdes) (version 2) | ecosystem: Environmental > Aquatic > Marine > Oceanic ... | reverse complement strand
AGCACCGAAACTCTATTTTAAAGAGTAACTATACTTCGATAAGATAGGTACCTTTAATCGCTTTGAATCCTTTTTTGGACCAGGTGGCAACAGTGGGTTCACCGCCTTTACGTCCTTGAATTGAGGCACAGCCCACGTCACCATTTTTTGATAATGCAACGATCTTATCATTAAAATCAACTTTTGATGGTCCACCATTAATATCGATGATGCGTTTACAAACTGCTTCACATGCTTCTTGAGCTGACATACCGTTACGCATATATTCAACGCCAAGGAACGATCCGCATGATCTGATCATTTCTTCGCCCCGTCCGGTAGCTCCAACGGCACCAACTTCATTATCAACATAAAGACCTGCACCAATAATTGGAGAGTCACCAACACGTCCCGGAATCTTCCAAGCTAGTCCACTTGTAGTGGTAATACCTGCCATGTCGCCATCATTATTCAAGCCCAAAACATTAATAGTCCCGGTGCTTCTATCCTGATCATAATTGCCATCAGCAGGTGGGAAGTAGTCATCTGAATCAGAAAGATTTTCTTTCCATTTAACCCAAATTTTTCGTGTGCTTTCAGTTAGTAGATTTTCAACTTTAAAGCCATGCATTTTCGCGAAATTTTGTGCCCCTTTACCTACAAGATGAATATGATCAGTACGTTCCATCACTAAACGAGCTACTGAACAAGGAGTCTTGATGCCCTCAAGGCAAGCAACGGAACCACAATTATGGTCTGGCCCATTCATGATTTGCGCATCTAACTGTACAACGCCATCTTCATTAGGAAGTCCACCATAGCCAACTGATGTATCATTTGGATCTAACTCGGTAACATTAGCAGACTTCTCAATTGCATCTAGTAATGCACCGTTTTTCCTTAAGATATCCCATCCAGGTTTTAAAACTTTCCTCCCCCATTGTTCACCACGACTGCATAAAATAACGGGATTATTTTTTTTTGCCGCTGGTGTTTTAGCAAGCAATCCAGACTGAAGTGTTGGGATAGATATTCCTAAAGCAGATATGGATTTAATAAACTTTCTACGATCAATCATATGATGAACCTCACTTTTCAATTGAAAAACTAAAATTAATTATGTAGGAATCTAATGCAAAATTAGAATGATTGGTGACACAGACTACATTGAATTAATTTCGGTGGCCAAATAGGCAATTTATTTATGTCAAAGTCTTACCCCGTAACATTAAATCAAATATTTCGTTTGTGGTTGCCTTTAGCAGGAAGCTGGTTTTTAATGGGAATAGAATCACCCATGCTTACTGCTTTCGTTGCTCGCATGGCCACACCTGAAATCACTTTAGCATCATGGGGTTCATTGGTTTATCCTATTTCACTCGCGATTGAAGGTCCGATCATAATGCTTTTAACCGCAAGTACAGCGCTATCTGAAAACCGGAAAGCCTATAATAAGCTTTTTAAATATATGATTTATATATCGGTAGTTTTATCGCTGCTTCATGTATTATTGGCTTTTACTCCATTATTTTATTTATTGGCTGATGGGCTAATGAATATTCCTAAAGAACTTTTGGAACCGAGTCGTATAGGTTTACAGATCATGACACCGTGGACAATTATGATTGCATGGCGAAGATTAAACCAGGGCGTGATGATTAAATATAATAATTCTAAATCAGTTGCTATAGGTACCCTTATACGTCTTGTTTCTCTAACATTTGTTTTGTCATATGGTAGATGGTTTACTTCACTATCGGGTATAGTAGTTGGATCTAGTGCTGTTGCAATTGCGGTTACAGTCGAAGCGCTGTATGCACATATAGCAGTTCAAAAAATATTAAATAATAAATTACCTGCATCAAGTAAACACGATGAAATAACCCGTCAGAGTTTCACCAAATTTTATCTGCCTTTGGCGATTACGCCATTAACTACTTTATTGCTCCATCCTGCTGGAGCTGCAGGAATGAGTAGAATGCCAGACACTTTATCATCGCTTGCGGCTTGGCCCGTAGTATACGGATTAGCATTTTTAATTAGATCAATGGGTTTTGCATTTAATGAAGTTGTTGTTGCATTACTAGGCAAACCGGGAGGAAAACGTCAGTTATTTCGATTTACACAAATATTGGCTTTCTCTACAGTGGCTTTAATGGTAGTGATTGCTTTTACACCACTGGGTGAAATTTGGTTTCGTGATATTTCTGGACTTTCTCCAAAACTGACACAACTTTCATCGTTTACCATTATGTTTGCTATCCTGATGCCAGGATACCAGGCATATCAGGCTTGGTATGCAGGACTATTGGTTCATCATCACCAAACCAAGGGAATTAGTAAAGCAGTTATGCTCTATGCATCATTGGTAATTATCGGTTTATGGATTGGTATACAAGTAGTGGATTTCCCAGGGATTTATTGGTCAATTAATGTCTTTGTTTTCGCAGGGCTCTGTCAAACTTTCTTTTTGCGATATCGTTATAAGAGGATTAGTATTTGAATATGGAAAAATCAGATTTAAGAGATAATGTAACGATTAAGTCGCCTCAGATTCATGATACGGCATTTATTGCAAAAGGTGCCCAGGTTATTGGCGATGTTATATTAAAAGCAAATAGTTCAATTTGGTATAATACGGTTGCCAGAGCAGATATCAATCAAATCGTAATCGGTGAGTGCACCAACATCCAGGATAATAGCGTAATTCATTTAGAAAATGATCAAGGTGTAATTGTAGGTAATGATGTCACTGTTGGGCACAATGCGATAATTCATGGATGCACCATTGGAGATGGGGCTCTGATAGGTATGGGAGCAATTATTATGAATGGAGCAGTTATTGGTAAGGGTGCCGTTGTAGGCGCAGGGGCAGTTGTTAAAGAGGAAATGGTAGTTGATGATTACGAATTAATCGTGGGTGTCCCTGGTAAAATTGTTAAGACACTTCCAAAGTCCACTTATGATGAAAATGTAAAATGGGCAAAAAAATATGTTCAATTGGCAAATATTCACAGATCACATGGTGAGGGGAAATAATTGAAGGTTAAACGAAACGATCCCTGCCACTGTGGAAGTGAAAAAAAGTTTAAGGATTGTCATGGTAAAGCAGGACAATCTGAGCCGTGGAAGAAAATGTTAATCTATGGTGCAATTATTGTGGTGTTAATCTGGTTTATAATGGATCTTTTATCAACGGACAAGTCCGCTCTTAATTCAACACCGCCAGGAAAAGTGTGGTCAGAAGAGCATGGTCATTATCATGATATAAATCCAAGTACCTCTGTCCCTCAACAACAATTAAATATTCCTAGACCAGAGGGCCCCGCACCTGAAGGTAAGGTTTGGTCGTCTGAGCATGGACATTGGCATGACGCCAAATAATAATAGAATAATACTCTTTTTTTTTACTTTAGGACTGTTTCTTTTATCTTGTAGTGAGTCGGAGTTATGTATTGATAAGCTTCAGATTGATAGGGCGGCCATCTGCCCAGCAGTTTATGATCCAGTTTGCGGGTGTAATGGCCTCACTTATTCAAATGAATGCGAAGCTAAAAAATCAGGTCTAAAAATGTGGGTGAAAGGTTCATGCCTAGATCCAAAAAAAGACCCGATCAACAAGCCCTAAACTTTTGAAAATTGTTTTAGCAACTCATAATAGGGGGAAAATGGAAGAAATATCTGCTATTTTGGGTCATCTCCCAGTTCAGATCCTCACTTTAGATTCATTTCCTGAAATTGGTGATATTCCAGAGCCTGGAGAGACACTTAAAGAAAATGCATTTATTAAGGCTGAAACAGTGCATAAACTCACAGGATTAGCCGCTCTAGCTGATGATACGGGTCTTGAAGTAGATGCGCTTGATGGTGCACCTGGCGTTTATTCGGCAAGATACGCGGGTGAAGATGCAACTTTTGATGATAATTGTATGAAAATGCTTAAGGAATTGGATGGTATTCCAATGGGTGAAAGAACTGCGAGGTTTAGGACTGTTATTTCCTTCGTGAAAAATAAAGAAAAACTATGGACTGAAGGCGTGGTTGAAGGAGTCATTCTAGATCGTAAGCAAGGGGACGGTGGTTTTGGGTATGATCCCATTTTTTACTATCCAAACTTAAAAAAAACCTTTGCGGAGCTAAAAAAAGGCGAAAAGAATAATATTTCACATCGTGGGAAAGCTTTACGTAAGTTCTCGCAGATCCTTGAAAAAAGGATAAAAAGTAATAGTTAAACATAAAGGAGCTGACTATAGCCTCAACGTTAACGGATTAATATGACCACATAGGTGGTATAACTAAAGCCCGTAAGGGCCTTGTTAACAATTAAACATGGAGGTGGGTCCATTGTTAAAACGGATCCTGATCGTCAGCATTCTTTTATGGATGACCGTACTTTTTCCTGCATACGGCCAAGGGGAACCGTCTATCTCAGATCTCCCTAATAATTGGCACCCCAATACTCCATATCTCTATAATCCTTATAAGCAAAACACCTATTCTTTAGTAATGCCTTATGACTCAAGTGCATATACTAGTCGTAATCTCATTCGCCTTCCTTTTGTGGTCGTAAAAAGCATTGACATTGCTAAAGATTGGTCCACGATCACGTTTACGGGAAAATTCCTTGGTAAGTCACTAAATATTCCATTTGTTGCTCCACTAGAATGGTATTTAGATAGGCAAATGCAGATTACTCGTGAAGTGGCTATGTTTAAAGCAATTAAAGATACAGTAAGAACAAGCGTAGGTCAGTCTCAGATATTACAAGATAACAGAGGGAGGGGGATTGAGGTCATCGGCCTTGACGTTGGTAAGTTGGGTAGGGTCTCGCTTTCAGCTCGTGGGAATGTAACACTTAAAGGGAACCTTGTATTTCAAGATCAAGAATTAATTCGATCAAAATTAAGTGAGACACGCAATACACATTTAGAATTTGATCAAACTCAACGAATTAGTGTTGAAGGAAAAATAGGTGAGCGAGTATCTGTCAATGTTGATCAAGATTCAGAACGAGATTTTAATTGGGAAAATAATATTCGAATTAATTATAAAGGCGAGGAGGATGACATTATTCAATCGGTGGATGCTGGTAATGTTTCGTTGTCACTACCCGGTTCACAGTCTCTAATGGGTTCTGCCAGTCATCAAGGGTTATTTGGTGTTAAAACAGTCTCTAAGCTAGGTCCGATGAATATAACAGCCATTGCTTCTGTGGTTAATACAGAGAAAAAATCTCAAGAATATAAAGGTCAGAGTGAAGCCCAAACTTATGAGATTAAAGACTATAACTATGTCGCTAACAAATATTTCTTTGTCCATGAATGGTTCCGGAATGGTATTTCAACGATAAAAAATGGAAAACAAATTTTTATTCCATCATTTTATCCACTTCAATCTGGACTTCATTTGATAGGTAATGTCGTAATAAGAAATTTTGAGCTTTATCAATTAGATCAAACCACTAATGCAGAAACAAACCCTGGGACTGCATATGCAAATTTAGATGATCCTCAAGAAAGTAATGATCAAACAGGAAATTTTAAACGCTTAGAGCAAGGTCAGGACTATGTTTTAAGCGAAGACTTAGGGTACATACGTTTACGGCAAAAGGCTAGTGATGAAGTTTTTGGCTGTACTTATGTAATTGCTGATCGTATAACAGGTGATACCCTAGCTGTTATTGGTGAAGGCATATCTGTAGCAAATGACTATCTAAAAATGAAAATGTTGAAACCTAGAAATTTGAATCCAAGTCACCCCGTCTGGCCCTTGATGTTCAAAAACGTTTATTACCTTGGTGCGAATAATATCAATAGAGAAGGTTTTGAACTTCGAATTATCAATGACCGTTTACCGGTACCCAGTCATTTAGATCCGCAGGGAAATCCATACATCACACAATTTGGATTAGATAGTTTAAATGAGAGTGGAGTTCGTACATCGGATCAAAAAATTGATTTATCAAATGCAAACATTATTAGTTTAAGTGAAGGTGAACTGTTTTTCCCAACTTTTCATCCATTTGCAGCAGATACTCTAGTTGATGGGAATCAGTCTCCTGGATTAAAAGGTTCATTAGGGGAAGGCAAAATGTACTTTAGTACACAACAAACACAAATTGCCAATGATAGTCGCTTTACAATTGCGGTTGATTACGCCAATCAAAGTTCAACAATAAATCTAGGTGGTTTTATGGTTGTTGAAGGGAGTGAGCAGGTGTATAAAGGTGGTGTCCCTCTTAAAAGAGGAATTGACTATCAAATAGATTATTTTAGTGGGACAATTGTTCTATCTGACGATATAGATCCAAATGCAGATCTTAGGGTGATTTTTGATAAGCATCAGATTGTGACTTTTGATAAAAAGACTATTTTAGGTGTTCGTTCTCAAATGGATTTTGGAGAAAAATCTTTTATTGGAGGTACAGCTCTTTACTATAATCAATCCGTTATGAATGAAAAGGTTGAAGTGGGTTATGAGCCAATGAAAAATTTTATATGGGGTTTAAATGGACGTTTTCAACAAGATCTTCCATCAATGACTCGCACGTTGGATAAATTACCTATGATTGAAACAGAAAAACTTTCAGCATTTTCTTTTGAAGGAGAATTTGCCCAGATATTGCCTAATCCAAACCCTATTAATAGTAAAGCAACTGGTGATTATAACGGTGTGGCGTTTATTGATGATTTCGAAGGTTCAAAACGTACAACATCAATCCCGATATTAAGACGATTTTGGAGAGAATCTTCAGCCCCTATAGATTTAATATCAGGAGAATCAATTACACAAAGAAAACGGGCACGACTAAGATGGTTTAATCCTTTTGTCCAGATTAGAACAAAAGATATATGGCCAAATTTATCTACTTCCATTCAAGCGCAAAATGAGACAACAGATATTATGATCTTAGATTATACTAAACGGGCTCATCAAGAAAATACTCCTGATGATTCTGTGTGGGCTGGAATTATTACTCCATTTTATTCAGGTGATTACGATCAAACTCAAACCAAATTCTTTGAAATATGGTTACAATCCCCACCAGATATGGAAGGAACAATATCGATTGACCTTGGCCAAATAAGCGAGGATAGAGATGGGAATGGATTACTTAATACAGAAGATGTTCCTGTTGGTGGATTGATTGGAGATGGTATACTAGATGACGAAGAAGATATTGGATTAGATGGTTGCACAGATGAGAATGAAGATGGGTGGGGATCTTGTTTAGACATCGCGGGTCCTACATATAGTGATTATTTAGCATCAGGAGAAACCCAATTGATCAATACCTTTAGTGATGTAGATCTAAATGATCCCAATGGTGATAATTTCGATTATTCTGAAGGTAGTAATGATTATAGGTATATTAATGGAACAGAAAAGAATGCGCTTGACGCTGGAAGATATCCTGATACTGAAGACTTGGATCGGACTGGGTTTTTGGATAGAACTAATAATTATTTTACTAAGTCTTTTTCACTAAGAGATACGACTTATTTAGCTGGTGAAACACGGAAAAATGGCGTTTTGACAGGATGGAGATTATTTAGATTACCATTGATTGATTTTGATACAAGTATTCCGGGTGAAAGTCGAGAGTGGAATAATATTCATCATATGCGACTTCGATTAAGCAATATTGCTGACTCCGCTTTTATATATGTTGCTAAAATTGAACTTGTTGGTAATGAGTGGCAAGAATTGGGGATTGCGTCTGATTCTACAGCAAAATTTAATAAAGAGAATGCGGATTCAATTTTTTCTATTGCCGTTATTAATACTGATGATAATGCAAACTATCGACCTCCGGAAGGTGTGCAAGGGGAATATGATCGTATTAATCAAATACGATCAAAAGAGCAATCGTTGGTATTAAAGTTCAATGAGCTTCCCGGAAAAGCTAGTGGCGCTGCAATGAAAACATTGATGTCTTTAAGTGGTGAACGAGCGCAAAGTTATTTGTCTTACGACAAAATGAAAATGTATGTTTATGGATCGAGCCCTTGGATCAGTAATGAAAATTCAAATGTTGAAATGTTTTTACGATTTGGTCTGGGAGAAAATTATTATGAATTACGCCAACCTGTTTATGATGGTTGGGACGAAGGAAAAAATCGGAATTCTGTTGAACTTGATTTAGAGTGGTTAACTGGATTAAAACTTAGAGACTCAACATCTGTAAAAAAGTTTCGCGACTCTGATATTTTTATGGATTCTACAAATTATAAAGAATATCGATTTACAGATGACTTGGGTGTAGAGACAGGAAAGGTCGTTCAAATAAAGGGGCAACCTGCATTAAATAGAATTCAGTTTTTTATAGTTGGGGTAAGAAATTTGACAGAGACTCCAATAAGTGGAGAAGTGTGGTTAGATGAGTTTAGACTAAGTGGCGTAAATCGTGATAAAGGAATTTCGATGCGAGTTCAAAGCCGATTTAATTTGGCCGATATAATGAATACATCTTTTGCATATAAGCGTCAAGATGCGGACTTTCATATGCTACAAAGCAGGTTAGGCTCTAATAGGTCAAATGAAAGCATGAATATCAATACTGGATTTAACTTAGATAAATTTCTTCCTTCAACCTGGGGATTAAGAATACCAGTCTCAACAAGCTTTGTGAATTCAATTAGTCGTCCAAAGTATTTCCCTGGCCAGGATATTTTGGTTGATGAATCTAATGTCCCCGATTCAATATTAAATAAGTCTAATGCAATTACTGTTTCAATAGCAGCATCTAAATCATCAAAATCAGATAATAAATTAATAAAATATACATTAGATCAAATGAATGCACGCTTATCGGCAAATCGAAGGAACATGTCAAATGAGATTCAAAAAGAAGTTTTAAATGAAAGCTACCAAGGTCAAATAAGTTATGCTTTACCTTTTGGTAGAAACAATTATATAATGCCTTTAAAATGGATGGCTTCTCTTCCCTGGATTGGGGAAAAGATGGGGAATACGCAATTATATTATACTCCTTCAACTTTCAATGCTTCCATGAATTTTAATGAGAGATTATCTCAAAAAACTCCTAGAAAAGGTAAATCGTCTCCAGATGATTATAATTTTGGATTAAATCAATCCTATGCAATGGATTATAGGTTAACTCAATCAATAAATACTAAATATAGCCGCGCAGTGGTAAGTAATATGAATGATCATAGAGGTTATATCCCAGCAGCATTAGCTAAAGGGGATTTTGGTTTTGTTACTGATATAACTGAAAACTTTAATTCCTCATTTGCTCCTATGATAAAAGATTGGCTAAAGCCTACATTTAATTATTCAGCAAATTATCGATGGAATAAAGCCAGAGATAGTAATATAGAAGGATCAAATATCGGGAACCAACTAAGATTTTCATCGGGCATTAGTCTTTCACCAGTTAGATTGGTAGAACTAATCTATAAACCTTCTTCAGGAGGTTCAGTCCCACAGCGCCAACCTACTAGGCAGGCACCAGCTCGATCAAGGAGCAGAAATCCTGGAAAAAGATTTAGTGAAGAAGAAGGCGTTCAAGGCGTAGAACCCGTAAATCGTGAAGAATTGAAAAAACAAGAAGAACAAAAGAAAGAAAAAAAATCTAAACTCGCTGATAGCAAAATATTAAAAGGAGTTCATGGGTTAGCAAGAAAAGTTGCTCCAATAAATCTTTCTTATACTGAAAATATTAATAAAACAGGAATGGGCGTGTTAGGATCAGTACCTTTTGGCTATCGTTTGGGTACACAACGAGATCATGGATTAGATCATTCTGCGCAAGTTGGAACCAACACCGGTATTTTTGATCATAGACGTGATTTTTCAATACGATCAGGATTAAATCTAACTCGTGCTATGTCAATTTCTTTTAATTTTGCTCAAAATATTTCAAGTAACTTAAGAGGCTCAGGCACTGAGCAGAGATCTATGTCTCGAGATTACTTTTCATATGGTAACTATCTAGATAATGGATTTCCTTTTGTAGGATGGTCGCTTAGATTAACTGGTCTTGAGCGAAATAAATTCATTGGGAAATATTTTCGCACTATGAGTTTAGATCATGCTACAAATGGTAAAGAGACACGAGCATGGCAATTCGATCAATTTGGTGGCCAAGATATTTCATTTTTAGATATTGATGACTTTATTACTAACTATAAAGATAGTGAAAGAACATCAAGAGTAAATATGAATTTTGCTCCACTGATCGGTGCGACTATTGCTTTAAAACAAGGTGTATCAATCAATATGAGACATAATAGAACTGTATCGCGAGAAACTACAGTTAATGGTGGTGCAAAAGTATTTAATGATCAGTCGTATCTATTATCTGCTAATTATACTCACCGAGGAGGCTTTATAATCCCAATACCATTTTTTGATAATTATAAGGTTAATAATCAGGTTAACTTCACCTTTAATTTTGATATGAACAAAAATCGGACACTTCAAAAAGCAATGGCAGCAACTAAATTTGCAGAAACCGCATTCACTTCAAGTTGGAAGACGGGAATACGTTTAACTTATTCATTCTCACAATCTGTGAGTGGTAGTATGATTTGGGAGTATAGAGAAAGTGATTCCAAACATACGGGTAAGAAAGTCGATAAAGACTTTGGATTTGATGTAAACTTGGCAATTAGAGGATAATGAAAAAAATAATAAATATTGGATATCTTTTATGTTTCACTTTTGTTGGTTGTCAGACAAAAGTTCCAGATTTTAATGCAGAAAATGCATTTGAGCATTTAATAGCTCAGTGTGATTTTGGACCTAGGAATCCTGGATCAGAAGGCCATCGTATGGTTCTTGATTACTATATAAAAACATTAACACCTTTAGCTGATACTCTATTTACTCAGCCTTTTGTAGAAAAGATGCCTCGTACAGGTATGAAAGTAGAAATGAATAACGTCATTGCGCGGTTTAATTTGAAAGCATCTAAACAGATAATGATTTCTGCGCATTGGGACACTAGACCATGGGGAGACAGAGGCAGAGATATTATGGGTAAGAACCAACCTATTCTAGGAGCCAATGATGGAGCTAGTGGAGTTGCTGTTTTAATCGAATTAGCCCATATCTTAAATAAAGAAAGACCAAAAATTGGTGTTAATCTAGTTTTATTTGATGCTGAAGATTATGGCACAAGTGGTGATAATTGGTCATATTGTAAAGGATCACAATATTTTGCTAAGAATATTCCAATACCATATCCTAGTTATGCAATTAACCTTGATATGATTGGAGATAGGGAACCAGAATTCTATATAGAACGATTTTCATATGAACAGAACCCCTCATTGGTAATGGAACTTTGGCAAAAAGCTGAGTCTTTGGGTCTTAAATCATTCAAAAAAAGAGCTCAACATATGATTTTTGATGATCATGTTCCTCTTTATGAAATTGCAGGAATTCCAGCAATAGATATTATTGATTTTGATTACCCTAATGAAACTGCCAACTATCATCATACTAAAAATGATATTGTACAAAATTGTTCTCCCAAAGGATTGGGAGAAGTTGGTACATTGATGGTTCACCATATTTATGAGCAAAAATGAAACATAATAGATTACCATTAACTGTAATAATTATTTTTCTTAGCTTGATGATAAGCTGTGAAAAAACTGGTGTGATTAAAGAATCAGATCCTATATCAGATGTGAACTTTCATTACTTACAAGCATCGAATAAATTTTTTATTTCAGCATACGCTTCTAGTCAATATCAAGGAAGTAACTTAGACTCATTAATGGTTCTTTGGCAGGGAGTTAGTTCCGCCGATACAGCAGATACTATTCGTCTTTTTGATAATGGTACCAAGGGAGACATGATATCACAAGATCAGTTATATAGTCGCAAAATTATGAATCATAGTGATTCAATAAAAAATATTATTCCATCCTCAGCAAAGGATTCGATATACTTTTCTATCATGGGTTTATATGGTGGAAAAAGTGTGTCCCAATCTTTAATATTCTTACTTGGGAATATCCGCCCAAAAATTGGTACAGTGGTTGTGCCAGATACAGTTTTGCGTCCAACCGCTAACCCAGACCCTAATATTTATAATACTATAAAATTTTCTGTGACTGCAACAGTATCTGATCCAAATGGGATTGATGATGTTAAAAGAGTATTCTTTCGTTCATATCATGTTGGTAAGGACTCACTGATGAATGGAGGGAATCCAATTTTATTGTATGATGATGGAGAGAAAGATTCATCTGGGGACCTTCAAAAAGGTGATGGAAAATTTTCAAGGACTATATCGATTAATGAAAATGCACTTGTTGGAATTTACCATTGGACATTTGAAGCACAGGATGTTTCCAGCGCTTATAGTGATACAGTTAAAAAGGTATTGGTGGTAAAATGAAAAGGATATCACTATTTATTCTTCTTTGCCTTAACCTCAGTTATGGTCAAAGTGTTTTGCCAGGGCTCTTTAAGATAAACAGATCTTCTTTTGATAGTACAGCCTATAAAGGACTTAAAAGTAATATGATCAGTGATATTGTACCGCAGGGAGATACTTTACTTTGGCTGGGCACAGGGGCAGGGTTGGCAGTATTAAGAGATACATCATCGGTACTTACCCTTAATTCCAAATCTGAAGTTTCTGCTTCACTGACAGATGTGACTCCTACTGGAGGTGTTACTGCTCTAGCGGTAAGTAATAAAACAATGTTTGCAGCATTTGCAAAAAGTGGTGAGGATATTACCATTGGAAATGGATTGATATATTCTACTGATGCTACGGGGAAATCCATTGATTGGACATATTTTCAACAACCAATAGATACAAAAGCTGATTCTTTAGCTCCCTTTGCAAAACGTTTTTTTAAAGGATTACCAATCACAGTAAAAGAAGCAAATGTTACTTATGATGCTGCAATTTCTGGGAATTATATATGGATTACTAGTTGGGCTGGTGGCTTAAGGAGATATAATGTAACTCAAAAAGTTTGGGAGAGGGTGCCCTTGCCACAAGATGGTGACCAGATATTATATACTTGTGAATCTGCCAGTTATGAGAATACCACTAGTGGATATATCTTAAAGAATTTTTATTTAAATCCTCGTGACCCTGTAGATGGAGGAAATCATAACCATAAAGCTTTTTCAGTTATCGCGTACTCTGATACAATTTGGGTGGGAACAGCTAACGGAATTAATCGTGGATTAATTGGCGCGAATGGATGTGTTAACTGGACCCATTACACTCCAACTCAAAATGGATTATCTGGTGGATTTGTCGTAGATCTAGCGATTCAGAGATACAAAGGATATAATGTTATTTGGGCAGCTACAGTTTCTGCGGGTAGCGGAGAAAAAAATGGCGTTAGCTTTTCTATTGATAATGGTGACACATGGCACACCACATTAATTGGAGAGAGGGCTTATAATATCACTGCAGTTGATTCAGTTGTATTAGTTGCTAGTAAATCAGGATTATGGAAAACTATTACTGATGACCCCATGGACGTAGCTAAACCTTGGGCAAAATATAATTCAGCAAAGCAAGCAATTAAATTAGGATCTACAGGTGTATACAAAATGGATGAAATTCTCAGCCAAGAAGTGGTTGGTGTATCATATGATATAAGACCTTATTATTCATCATCTGCTACAATTTGGATCGGGACTTGGGATGGGATGGCACGAGGAATGGATTTGAATGGAACTAATTGGCAGATATACAGGACTAGGTTTGATGCAGACAAAGTTTATGCCTATCCAAATCCATTTTCACCGTACGAGCATAATCAAATTGGAGGATCTGGATATGTTCATATCTATGCGGATGTGAAAACATCATTTGTAGTTAAAATGGACATTTTCAACTTTGGTATGGAACCGGTTTTGCAAAAGCAATTTGATAGGCGGCAGTCAACTACAGGGTCATTAAAATGGGATGGAAAAGATAAGAATGGTAGGTTGGTAGACAATGGAACGTACTTTATCAGATTAGAATATGACGAAAAAATTAAATGGATAAAATTAGTCGTGATCAAGTAATGAGATTGTTAAAAATTTATATTATTTACTTGATTCTACTATCATTTGTATTTGCACAAGATTATGCTTCTTTTGCAGGAAGTTTTTTAAGAATGGGTTCTTCGGCACGTTCAATGGGAATGGGGAGCGCTTTTACAGCAGAGATTGACGAAGGGTTTGCTGCATATCATAACCCTGCCTCAATGGTATTTCTTGAAAAACGTCAAGTTGGTTTTAATCATCATTTTCTTCCACTAGATCGCCGACTTACAACGACGAATATTTCTATGCCATTACCACCAACGGCAAGCCTTGGTATTTCTTGGATTAGTGCTGGGGTGGATAAAATTGATGGGCGGAATAGTGCAGGTGAGCATACTCAATATCTATCAACTTCTGAGGATGCAATGATGATATCTTTTGCTCAACAAATAATGCCATGGTTTTCAGCTGGATTAAATGTCAAAATTCTCAAACATCAGTTGCCAATGAATACCATGGATGTTGCTGGGAAAGGTATAGGAATGGATTTTGGAGTTTTCATTCGAACAAAATCAGGGGCAAACTTGGCTTTTATGGTTCAGGATTTAAACTCTAGATATCACTGGAAAACGGATAAAGTTTTTGAAAGAGGAAAAGAGTATGTAGAACAATTCCCAACACTTTATCGTGCTGGAACTACTTTCAATTACAACAAATTTTATGTTACGGCAGATGGCGGTATAATTATGAATGGTAATGAAAGCCTTGGTTACACACTACGTGTTGGAACTGAATATTCATATTTAGATAATTATTATTTTCGTGCAGGATTAGGTAATCGACGTATGTCTGTTGGATTTGGGATAGACTGGTCTTTTCTTAAGGATGATGATGCACGATTAGATTACGCATTTATTTTTGAAAATCCAGCTGGTGCAGCTCACGTATTTACCTATGCATTCTCATTTTAATAAAATTGTTTCATTATTTTTTATTGTTTCCCAATTAATAGGTTCGGGCACACAGTTCCTTTCAGTGCCACCATCTGCTTATGATTTGATGTACTTTCATACTGTTTGGAGAAACCCAGCAGCACTAAATCAAATTAATCGAGCTCCTCAATTAGGTTTGGCATATGGAAATTGGTTAGCAGGAATAGAATCATTTAGTTTCCAATGGCAGGGGCAAATTCGCTCTGGAAGTGCTGGACTAGATATAAGGTATCTAGGCATGGATGATATTGAACTAAGACCTAATAAGCCAACATCAAAACCACTCGGGCACTATGTGGCCTATGGTCTTTCTACAAAAGGGTCGTATAGTATTAAACGAGATAATCTGCAATATGGACTTAGTATCCAAATGATTAATTTTCAGATTTATCAAGAGAGCTCATCGGGGATGGCATTTGACTTTGGATTAGGTTGGGATATCACTGAACAAATGAAGTTTTCTTTCTCAGCATTGAATATAGGATCAATGAAACCATTGATTGATAAATCGCCAGAGTTACCTCAAAGGGTGATTGGATCATTAGATTACCATCCTAGTAATTATTCATTGTTCCTTGCATTAGAATCTAACCAGCTTGTTAACGATCCAATTGTGTATAGTGGATTTAATGGCCATTATAAAAACTTAATCTTTGGTGGCACGGTCATGTCAAATAAAGACGTGAAATCCCTTTCTGGTGGAATTGGAGTTTCATTTGGTATCTATAGTTTGACATATGGTTTTCAGTGGGGTAACCAACATCTAGGAATGCCTCAAATTATTGATATTTCAATACGCCTACCATGAAAGACCCAATCATAAAATATAAGAGAATTATTGCAGTCTTATCTGGACTTGTTGTTTGCCTTTTTATAAGTAACTATGTCTTTTATAACAAATTGAATATACAAAGTGAAAATTCTTTGCAAGTGGTTGAATTAGATAATAAATCAGTGGTATTGGATGATAGTCTTGTGACAAGTGATCATGGTAAAACAACATCTGGTACTATTGTATTGGTAATAGACGATTTTGGGTATAGAAATGATTCTGTATCTGATGGGTTTCTGAAATTAAATGTTCCGATTACCTGCGCAATTATACCAGGACATAGCCAAAGTCGAAAATTTGCAGAAAAAGCATTAGCTGAAGGAAAAGAAATAATCATTCATATGCCTATGGAATCTAGTTTAAATACTAAGGGAGAAGATGATTATAAGATAAGAACAGGAATGACGAGCGAAGAAATTGAGTGGCGTATAAATGAAGTCTTAAAAGATATGCCCGAAGCAATTGGGATGAATAATCACCAGGGATCTAAGGCCACCACGGATGGCAAGGTAATGAGTGTGGTTGCCTCAGTATTAAAGAAAAATAATAAATATTTTATAGATAGTAGAACTTCCGCTAAGACAGTTGCTGAAAAAGTTATGCGTCAAATCGGAGTGCCTACCACTCGGCGCCATATTTTTTTAGATAATGATGATTCAATAGAAAAAATTTCAGAAAGACTAGATGAATTGGTAAAATTATCGCGAAAGCAAGGAGTCGCTATTGCAATTGGTCATGCTAGACCAAATACGCTCAAAGTTTTAAAAGACGCAATACCACAGTTAATATCAGATGGTTTTGAATTTGAATTTGGCTCCAAAGTGGTAGACTGATCTATGAGAATGGGGACTATCAAGCAAGTTCCGATATTAATGTTGTTTTCCTTCTTATATAGTCAGGACACATTGACCATAATGAATTATAATGTATTACGATTTAATGGTAATACTACTGTCCGAGCAAAACATATTAAATCCGTGGTTGATTTTGTAAAACCAGATATCGTTATCCTTGAAGAGATTGAGCACCAAAGTGGTATTGACCTATTATTGACTGATGTATTTAATGTTGATAGCACAAACTTTATGGGGGGACCATTACCTAGTACTCAATGGATGAAAAATGGAATTATTTACAATCAGTCTAAATTAGATCTTACTTCCCATAAATTTGTTTCTACTGTATTAAGAGATATTTCAGGATACACTTTGTCAATAAAAAATGCTCATAGCAATGTTTCCCCATTTACTATTTTTGGTGCACATCTAAAAGCAAGCGATACTCAAGATGATTCTGATCAACGCTGGTTAGAAGCTAAGGAGTTATATAAATATATCAGTCAAATGGATAGTAACTACCATTACATTATGGCTGGAGATTTTAATGTATATGGATCTGATGAACCTGCATATAAATTATTGGTAGATAGTATGTCAGTTGATTTAGAAGACCCAATTGGTCATTGGGTTAGGAATGAAAGTGCTCATGTAGAAAAGTTTACTCAATCTACACGAACGTCACAGTTAAACGATGGCGGTGCTTCAGGAGGTTTAGATGATCGATTTGATTTTATACTTTTTTCTGATCACTTTACTTCGAAAGATCCCGATATGAAATATTTAGAAGGTTCTTACAAAGTTATTGGTAATGATGGAAATCATTTTAATCAATCAATTGTAGATGGAGGGAATAGTGTTGTTCCAGATAGTATTGCAGAAGCTATTTATCTAGCATCGGATCATTACCCCGTTGTTGCGAAAGTTGTTTTTACAAGTAAAAGCTCAACTAGTCCCGTGGCACATGCAGGAGGTGATATGATGGCAGCTATAGGTGATACGATCACATTAGATGGGTCAAAGAGCTATGACCCTAATGGCTCAATAATTAGTTACAATTGGAATCAATCTTCTGGACCTGCTGTAATTATTCAAGATAGTACTGCAACAAGAGCCAGCTTTATCATACCTAAAGTCAATCGAACATCAAATTTTATATTTCAATTAAAAGTCATTGATAATGATGGTGAAACATCAACTGATCATGTAAAAATAACAGTTGAAATCAAAGGTGGTTATACACCATATGATATTCAATTCACTAAAGAAATAGGCGTAGGTGAAGATTGTTATCCATCAGAGTTTGAAGGTCAAAATGTTGAAGTAACAGGTGTTGTTACTGCTGTACGGCCTGATCAAGATTACCCGAATTTCTTTTTTCAAGATCCAAACAAAAAAGAATGGGCAGGAATGTTTATTTATATTGATAAAGGATATTCGGCTCCAAGTGTAGGTGATTTAGTGATTTTAAAAGGAGATATAGCTGAATACTATGGGATGACGGAAATGAAAAATATTTCATCCACTACGATTTTATCTTCAGGTAATGAAATTGAACCTGTAAAATTGAACGCAGCACTAATTTCAGGTTCTTGTTCAGAATGGGCAGAAAAGTACGAGGGGATGCTTGTGAGATTAGTTGATGTATTAGTATCACAAACTGCCGACGAAAATGGACATTGGATTGTATCAGATATAACTGGATCCGTGATCATTGATAGCTATTTATATGTCGGTGATTTTCCTAAACCGGAATTGAGAACGCATTACACGAGTATTACTGGAATCGTTCATTATACTTATGGTGAGTATAAACTTATGCCGAGAAACAGTAATGATTTTAATGCTCCATTTGCAGCTGTAAAAGAGATTCCAGAGAATTTTGAAATGATGATCAATTATCCTAACCCATTTAATCCAACAACTATTATCGAATTCAGTATTAAGGAAAGCAATTTCGTGCAATTGGATGTAATTGATATTCATGGTCGTAATGTAGCTACGCTAATTAGTGGAATACCCTTGTCAAAAAAATTGATATGGAATGGAAAAAATGATTTAGGGCAGATGGTTCCTGCTGGTATATATTTTGCGCGTCTTAAAACTAGCTCAACAGTTATGACCCAAAAAATGATTTTATTAAAATAAGATATGCCAGAAATAAAAGTTAGAGTTGTGGATTGCTATGTCTACCACCAAATGGATGGGGCAATTCAATTTTTAATACTAAAAAGAAATAAAGATAAACTCTATGAACATCTATGGCAAGGTGTTGCTGGAAAAATCGAGAAGGGCGAGAAAGCTTGGCAAACTGCAATTCGAGAATTAAAAGAAGAAACGGCTCTTAATCCAAAAAAAATGTTTGTAGCAGACCATGTGAGTCATTTTTATGAAACGCATGGAGATAGAATAAACTTAGTGCCTGTATTTGGAATTGAAGTTGATTCAAAAGATGTCATTTTATCTGATGAACATATTGAGTATAAATGGGTAGATTTTAAAGAAGCATTTGATACGTTAGTTTGGAATGGGCAGAAAAAAGGGATTCAAACTGTTTATGATATGATTTCAAATCATGATGAACGTATTCGCTGGACAAGCGTGGAATTAAAAAAGGAGAATTAATGTTAGATATAGGAACGAAAGCGCCTGATTTTACATTACCAGATCAGAATGGGGATGATGTTTCCCTAAGTGATTTTGCAGGTAAAAAAATTGTGTTATGGTTCTTCCCCAAAGCCAGTACTCCAGGATGAACAATTGAAGGTCAAGGGTTCCGGGATGAACTCCAGAATTTCAAATCTAAAAATGTAACTGTCATAGGGATGAGTGCAGATTCTAGTAAACGGCAGAAAAACTTTTGTGATAAGCAAAACTTTGAATATCCAATGCTAAGTGATGAAGGAAAAAATGTACTTAAATCATATGGTGTTTGGGGAACAAAAAAAATGTATGGGCGAGAATATGAAGGTATTTATCGCTATACCTATGTTATTGATGATAAGGGGATGATAGAAAAAGCTTACGAGAAAGTGAGCGTGAAAACTCACGCTCAAGATATACTAGCTGAATTATAAATAGATTAATTATTATTAGGTAGATTTGTATCAAGAAATAAAGCTTGATTCATACCAGCAAAGAATCTCTGAAAAAATTCTACCTCATGTACCCCTCCAGTTGATAAAATTTTTGCATCTTGCTCAACTTCTCCACTTGCACTAACTCTTACACTCGTTTCATCATTTCCGAGTTCATTTAAATTTATCGTTACCCTATATCGATAGATACGTGGTCCATCGGGTCCGTCATCATTACCACTTCGCCCTCCAATATTGATTGGCGATGATCGTCCCCTTCTGCCTTTGCCTTTATCATCATCATCATCATCTCCAAAAATTAAAGCAGCAAGAAAGGCAACTATTGCAATAACTCCAATTGCAAGGAGTGCTTTTTCAACGTTGGACATTTCTGTATCGGGTTTCTCATTGGCTAAAGACGCTTTTCGATGTTCTGTGGTTCGGCTTGCTGTAATTAACCCTACATCTGAATTCAAGACATCTATAGTATAATCCATATCTTGAAGTGAATTTATGGAAGCTTTTAGAACTGTCATTAAATCGCCTTGGAAAGATCGTGTTTCCATGGCTCTGACAATAGATGTTGGCGGTTTTTCTGATCTAGGTGGATTTGAGCAGCCAGATACACCAACTATTAGGTAGCTAATTAATAATAAATATAGGAGACGCCCTGATATACTTTTAGGACGTCTCAAGCTTATCAGCATTTAGAACTCCAGACTTTGATATGCGTAGTCGATGACGTTTTTGTTATCATCAAAAGTTATAATAGCTGTTAGTGACTTAGAAGATTGGCTAGAACTTGATTTACTTGTTGTGCCTCCCCATAACCAGCCAAATAATCCACCGAACCCAAATCCTGCTCTATTTTTATTTACACTTTCCCGCGTTATTCGATCATAAGTCCATGTCTCACGGCCTTGTTTATCTTTAGAAATGATATTTGGTGCACCTAGGGTTTTCATGATTTCAGTTTGGTTTGCCCCTTTTTCGACAACTGACTGTACGGATCCAAGAGTCATTCGATTTGATTCTTTTTGAGGGGGGTTACTACAACCAGCAATAAAAAATATAGTGTATATGGGTAATAAATATTTTTTCATAAAATTCTCCTTATCTACTATTTGAACTAATTACTGATAGTTATTGTTCCAAATTAATCACATATTTATCCCTAGACCAATTGAAACATTTAATGAAAATTAGATTAAATTATATCTTATGAATTTCATTATTACAGTTCTTCTTAACATTGTATTTAGTTGGTCAATTAATGATTATATCATTATTGATACTATTGAGTTCAAAGTGGTCAAAAAGGGTAATTCTGATAGAAAATATATTTGGCTACATGGAGATGAACAGACTGCGAAGATGGCGCTAGAACATCATATTAATATATATGGCGGAACTGCCTTTTTCATCATGAATAATTTAAGAGATGTTGCATTCCATGGGGGTTTGATTGACCCCAATAGAATATTTTCATCATACGGTGCTAAAAGAAATATTCACAAGTATAATCCACATTGGCCAGCAATAAAGAAACAGCAATTACTTGATGGACTCAATAAAGACAGGCCAAGTTTTTTAAAAGCTATTTTTCCAAATAATGGAGGATTGTTGATTGCATTGCACAATAATTATAAAGGATATAATGTTCATGAAGAAGTCGCAATTAGTGATTCAATTTCAATTAAGAAAGATCAAAATCCTCGAGACTTTTATTTGTGCACCAATCGTGAAGATTTTGAATTACTAGCCAAGTCACCCTTTAATGTAGTGTTGCAGGAAAATTCGCCTAAAAAAGATAATGGATCGCTTTCATGGGCAGCTATAGATAATAATGTCCGTTATATTAATATTGAAACCCGATTAGGGTGGCTAAGCATGCAAAAGCGTATGCTTGCTTATATAGAAAAAAATCTTCAATGAGTATTGTTTGGACATACTCTAGTCAATTATTTCTTGGCTTATTATTAGTTGTGGTAATTTATTTCTCATTGATACTCAACAAAAATAGATCAAAACGTAGCAATACAAAAAAAATAGATTCTAAAGTTGCAGAGGAAATGGCACAAAAAATATTAGAAGATGCTAAGATGCATCGTGCTGCAAGAAGGAAAGTGAATGAAAAATAAAGTTATTATAATATTTTTATTTATCACTGTTGTTTCTTCCCTCATAATGTCATGCAGGAACCTCAAAAATAAACCTCCCAACATTGTAATTATATTTACAGATGATCAAGGTTATTCGGATTTAGGAAGTTATGGTGCAGTTGGGTTTGAAACGCCTAATATAGATCGCCTTGCAAATGAAGGCATAAGATTTACTGATTTTCAAGTTTCACAGGCAGTGTGTAGTGCGTCTAGAGCATCACTTTTAACAGGAGCTTATTCGCAGCGTATTGGTGTTCGCGGTGCGTACAATCATACCGCACGTGTTGGTCTTAATCCAGATGAGACTACCATTGCTGAAATGCTTAAGTCAATAGGTTATGCTACAGGTATATTTGGCAAATGGCATTTGGGCCACCATAAAAAGTTTTTACCACTGCAACAAGGATTTGATGAATATATGGGTATTCCTTATTCTAATGATATGTGGCCTGTAGATTATGATGGCACTCCTGTTGCGGGCACTGGTCACCGGAAAATTTTTTATCCCCAGTTACCTCTTTTGGAAGGTAATAATAAGATTGAAGAAATTCGTGAATTAGCAGATCAAGATAGATTGACTAAACGTTACACCAAACGAGCCATTGATTTTATAACCAAAAATAAGGATAAACCTTTTTTCCTTTATCTTCCACATTCCATGCCTCATGTACCCCTTGGAGTATCAGAGCAATTTAGAGGCAAAAGTAAGCAAGGTATGTATGGCGATGTAATAATGGAGATTGATTGGTCAGTAGGCGAAATATTAAATACACTTTCCAAGTATGATCTAGATAAAAACACATTAATTATATTTACAAGTGATAATGGCCCCTGGCTTAATTATGGATTGCATGCAGGTTCAGCATTGCCTTTAAGGGAAGGCAAGGGAACAATGTGGGAAGGTGGCTCTAGAGTTCCTTGTATTATGTGGTGGCCAGGCAAAATACCAGCAGGAATTGTCACTGATCAATTAGCCGCAACTATTGATATTTTGCCAACTATTTCTGAAATAACTGGAGCTCCTTTACCAAAAAATCCAATTGATGGAATTAGTGTGAATAAAATCCTCGAAGGAAATATTAATTCTCCTGTCCGTGAGGATTATTACTATTATTATGGAGGAGAACTAATTGCAGTTCGAAAGGGAAAAATGAAGTTAGTGTTCCCTCACACTTATCGATCGTATGAAGGGGTTATGCCTGGAAGTAATGGTTATCCTGCAGTATATCAAGGTGTCCTAGGTAAATATGCAACAGGAAAAAGTTCTTTAGAATTATATGATCTTAATAATGATATAAGTGAATCCAATGATATTTCATCAAAACACCCATATATTGTTGCAAATCTTGAAATTATCGGTCATAAAGCGAGAGATAAGTTTGGAGATAAACTTAGAGGAATTGAAGGGACTGATGTACGACCAATCGGGAGACTTGATCCAGAAAGATCATTGTCAGAATTAAATATTTCCCATTTAGGTATTGATAAAGAAATAACACTTACAAATGAGTACAGCTCTCAATATAATGCAGGATTAGGTGACGGAAGACGTGGAACTCTAAATCATAGAGATAATCATTGGCAAGGATACCATGGTGTCAATTTTGAAGCGACAATTGATCTAGGAGCCTTAACGCCTATTAATGAAATCAGTTGTAGTTTCTTACAGAAACATTCTGCTTGGATATTTCTACCAACAGAAGTTCATTTTCAGCTATCAAAAGACGGGAATGATTTTTTTTCAATAAAAAAGTTTAAAGAAGAAACCATAGCAGATCCGTCCTATAAGGTGAAAGATTATGTTAGTACTTTTTCTCAACGTGAAGCTCGGTTTGTTAAAGTGAACGCAAAAAATATAGGCATTTGTCCGGAATGGCATCCTGGATCAGGAAATAGAGGATGGTTATTTGTTGATGAGATTGTTATTAATTAATAATGGGTAAAATATGAGATCAATTATTTATTTTTCTTTAATATTATGTTGTACTGTTTTTATATCATGCGAATCAAAGGTAGCAAAACGTCCTAATATAATTTTTATTATGAGTGACGATCACTCTGAGGCAGCAATTAGTGCTTATGGTAGTAAGCTCATTTCAACACCAAATATTGATAGAATTGCAAATGAAGGTGTCCAATTCAATAATAGTTTCGTAACTAATTCCATTTGCGCTCCCAGTCGAGCAGTATTATTAACAGGAAAGTACAGTCATTTAAATGGGGTTTTAGATAATAATCAGGTCTTTGATGGCGACCAAGAAACTTTCCCGAAATTGTTGCAAGAAGCAGGATATGAAACATCAATGATTGGCAAATGGCATCTAAAAAGTGAGCCCACTGGATTTGATAATTGGAAAGTTCTAAAAGGACAGGGGGAATATTATAATCCTTTAATAGTAGATGAATCTGGTGAAAAAAACATTCTGGGTTATGTCACAGATGTAATAACTGATCTAGCTATTAAAACACTAGATAATCGAGACCAAGATAAACCTTTTGCTATGCTGATGCATCATAAGGCGCCGCATAGAAACTGGATGCCGAATTTAAAAAACCTTGGTGCATTTAAGGGGAAAACATTTCCAATCCCAGAGACTTTTTATGATGATTATTCTTCGCGTTCATCTGCTGCAACTGATTCTGATATGCGTATAGACAATATGTTTTTGACATGGGATATGAAATTACGCCCAGAAGATATCGATAAAGAAACTGGAACTGGAGGAAGCGGGAAAGCCTCTGGAATAATTAGGGATTCATACCGAGAGTGGATGAATATTGATCAGAGATATATATGGGAAGCTTATTATGATTCTATTAGTGCAGATTATCGCGAATCTAATCTTAAAGGAAATGAATTGCTTGAGTGGAAATTTCAACGTTACATGGAGGACTATTTAGGGACGATTCTTTCAGTGGATGAAAGTGTTGGTAAAATATTAGACTATTTAGATAATAATGGACTGGCTGATAACACGATTATTGTTTATACCTCTGATCAAGGTTTTTATTTAGGAGAGCATGGTTGGTTCGATAAACGATTTATTTATGAAGAGTCTTTAAGTATGCCCTTATTAATGCGATATCCAAAAGAAATAAAAGGACAACAAGAACTAGATGAAATAGTTCTTAATCTTGATTTTGCTCCTACATTTCTTGATTATGCAGGTATCAAAGTACCTAAATCTATGCAAGGGTACTCAATGAGGAATCTGGTAAATGGTAAGCAACAAAGTAAATGGCGTGAATCAATGTATTATCATTATTTCGAATTTCCTCATGGGTGGCATTTTGTAAAAAAACATTACGGTATTCGAACAGATCGCTATAAGCTCATTCACTTTTATGATGATATCGATGCATGGGAATTTTATGATTTGAAAAATGATCCAAATGAAATAAATAATATTTATAATGATCCAAATTATAAATCAGAAATCAATACCACAAAACGTGAACTTTATAAATTACAGGTTGAATTCAAAGATACAGTGATTGAAAAGACCGATTAATATTTTATTATTTTTAAAGAGTCTTTTAGGAAGGCTTTTTCATTCAAATCTTCATCCAGATAACCCATCATAACTGAGTGGCCTGAAATTTTTTTTGGATTAGTATTACTATCAAATGCGGTCAAGTGTATCGGAGATTTATTTATTGATAAGAATGCTGTATTCTCATTACATACATATAAACTAGGTGGTGATGTATCCTCTAATTGGTCCCATTCAAAACAAATTTGGTAATCTTCATTATTGATTCCAATACTCATATCTGGATTTACTGAAGTTAATGGCGCACCTGTATATAGTGGGAGCATGGCTTGGAGAATTACCCAGGCAGTAGAATTAGGTTCAAGGTTAATATGATATGTTTGATTCTCAAAAAGATCTATAGCATGTTGAATGCCATTAGCATTTACCAACAAATTGTAGTGACTAAGTCTAATCCCTATGCCCTTATCCCAGAAAATCATAGCTTCATGGTTTAGTAAAGGTTTGAATGTTGGATCATAATTATCAGGAAATGATTTTATTTTTTCAAAATAATCTGTTTCCAAATTAATTATTTTAGCTGGAGACACCTTTTTTTCAGCTCTAACTAGATCCCCATCTCCTGTGATTACCATAGATGCTCCTAATGTCCAAATCCCAAATGCTAAAATTTCAGTTTGTGGGAATGGAAGTTTATCGATAAGAATACGCTCTTTGGGTTTAACTCCTTTATGTATAAGCCAATTAGCAGTTTGTTGTGCTAATCTATATACTTTATCAGAAGTTAGACCTAGATCAGCATAGACCATTTTCTGCCCATATTTTATATTTTGTCCATCCACTAATGATCTAAGATTAGGATAAGGAACCATATGCTCAATTGGCTCAACGTTACCGATGCATTGGGCTTGATAAATTCGCTTCTCTAGATTAGAAGACATATAATAGTGGACTTAAACTATTTGGGCTTAACTTGACGAACTATATCAAAGGTATCGATAATGCGAGTGTAAGCATTACCAGCTAAGCGACCAATAGGGTTTAATACTTCTAGGTCAATATGACCATCTTTATAAACCATATCATCAATGTGGAACATTACAATAGTCCCAATAACAATAAACCCTGCACCAGCTTCAGCTCCCCCAATTTCAACAACGGTATTCAAACTGCATTCAAAACTGACCTTTGATTCTTTCACTCGCGGTGGTTTGACTTTCACGCAATCAATAGGTGTTAATCCAGATATTTCAAATTCATCAATTTCTTTATCATAATCAGTTGCACAGGCTACCATAGGTTCTGAAATTTCTTCTGAAACTAAATTAACGACAAATTCTTTAGTATCTTGAATATTATTTAATGTGTCCTTTGTTAATCCATCATAACCACGTCGAGCCGGTGCAAACATTATTGTTGGTGGATTTGAGCAAACTCCGTTAAAGTAAGAAAAAGGTGCTAGGTTTAAGATGCCATCATTTGATTTCGTAGAAACAAATGCAATGGGTCGAGGTACAATTGACCCGATCATTATTTTATGATTTTCTTTTAGTGACTGCTCAGTTGGATCAATGATCATTGATTATCTAACCATGAAAGTGGATAGCTCTCATCATCAATATCAGAACAATTGACAGTCATTTTTAACGGATTGAATGTGTCAACCATGACTGCAATTTCATTTGTTTCTTTTGCTCCGATTGATTCTTCAATCTTTCCAGGCTGGGGTCCATGAGGTAGGCCTGATGGATGAAAAGTAATTGAGCCTTCTTCCATTCCTTTTCGACTCATAAAATTACCAGACACGTAATATAAAATCTCATCTGAATCCACATTGCTATGTGCATAAGGAGCAGGGATAGATTGGTCATGATAGTCAAATAGCCTTGGAACAAAATTGCAAATTACTGCACCTTCAGTTTCAAATACCTGATGGACAGGTGGAGGCTGATGTATTTTGCCAGTAATTGGCATAAAATCATTCACATTAAATACCCATGGGAAATAATAACCGTCCCAACCAACAATATCAAATGGATGATTTTGATATTCATAAGATTGAAGTCCTTTTTCTAATCGGACTTGCACATCAATTGGACCCTTGGAAATAGCTGGCTCCAGATCAGGTGTTTTAAAATCTCTTTCAGAAAAAGGCGAGTGCTCTAACAACTGTCCCAATTCATTTCTATATCTTGTTGGAGTTTGTATAGCACCTCTAGTTTCAATGATAAGCATTTCCATAGATTCTTTTATATCCAATTGCCAAATAACTCCTCTAGGTATCACTGCGTAATCTCCAAAGCTTAAATGAAGAGACCCAAAATTAGTTTTAAGAATACCTTGCCCCTCATGAATAAAAATACATTCATCGTAGTGTCCATTCCGGTAAAGTGTCTCCATAGGTTTTGAAGCAGAAGCTTTAGAAATAATAATATCTGAATTATAAAAAAGGGGTACTCGGGATGAAATAGCATCTCCATTAGATTTAAGTTTAGAAGTTTGAATATGATGATGTCGATGTTCATGATCCCATGGTTCAATCGGTATAGCTGAAAGTTCCCCAACTTTTTTTATTGCAGTTGGAGAAGACAAATGATATATATTTGAATAAATATGACTGAATCCATGTCTGCTGATAAGTTCTTCCCAATAAAGGTTTCCATTAGCATCACGGAATTGAATATGGCGTTTATTTGGAATTTGACCGCGTTTTAGGTAAAAAGGCATAATAGATTATACGATTGTGTTCTCTAATTTTCCCAAACGTTCTACTTCTAGTGTAACTGTATCCCCTTTTTGAACCCATCCACCAGTATTCTCCGGACGAAGTTCTAAAATACAACCAGTACCCACTGTCCCTGATCCTATATATTCGCCAGGCATTAACTTAGTATTCATACTAGCACGTTCAATCATATTGCCAAATGAGTGATAAAGATCATTTGTATTTCCATCAGAAATTAGTTTTCCATTTACATGGCAGGTCATCCTTAAATCTAACCTTCCATTATTATCCCAAGAATCCTCTAGTTCATCAGGGGTAACCATATATGGGCCAAAACTTGAAGCAAAATCTTTTCCTTTTGCAGGACCTAAGCTTAATGGCATTTCTTCGCGTTGTAAATTTCGAGATGACCAATCGTTAAGTATTGTATATCCAGCAATTACTTCCGCAGCATCTTCAGCTTTGATATCTGAGCCTCCATTGCCAATAATAATAGCAAACTCAAGTTCAAAGTCTAATTCAGTTGTATCTGAAGGGTAAGGGATTTCTTGACCATGCCCATAGCAACAATTTGGATTGGAAAAATAGAAAATAGCAATTTTAAACCAATCAGGATGCATTTCTAATCCTCTTAGTTTTCTTGCAGCGCGAACGTGCTGTTCGAAAGCATAAAAATCTCGAAAGGAAGGAGGGTTGATAATTGGAGGCAATATTTCCAAATCTGACTCAGCATTTGAAAATTTGGATAGATCACCATTTTGAACAGTTTCTTGCATTTCTATTAAAATAGGAAAAAAATGATTCCACTCTTCCAGTGCAGTTTTTAGATCATTGGGAATAGTAAGGAATTTGTCATTACCCTGATCTTGGTTGATCCATTCTGCCCCTTTTCTAATATCTACAATGAAATCATTTACTTTAAAGCCAAATGAGGGTTGTTCATTTTCATCTTTGATGTATGTTAATAATTTCATTTTATAATAACTTTCTTAAAGTTTATAGGTTTCCACGTAGGGCTTGCTCTTTTTCAATTGATTCAAATAATGCTTTAAAGTTTCCCTTACCGAAACTATTTGATCCCTTTCGTTGAATAATCTCGTAAAAAAGGGTTGGTCTATCCTGGATAGGTTTAGTAAAAATTTGAAGCATATATCCATTTTCATCGGAATCGAGCAATATTCCTAGTTCAGCAAGGATATCAATATCTTCATCAAAATCCCCAATTCGTTTCTTTAATTTTTCATAATATGGTTTTGGTGTCTTTAATAATTCAACTCCATTAGATCTCAATTGTTTTACAGTGCTAATTATATCTTTTGTTGACATAGCTACGTGTTGAATACCAGGGCCTTCATAAAATTCAACAAATTCCTGAATCTGTGATTTTTTAAGTCCTTCTGCTGGTTCATTAATGGGCATTTTTATTATTTCATTTTCATTTGCCATTACTATTGAACGTAAAGATGAAAATTCAGTAGAAACATCTTTATCATCCACACTCCAAAATCGATGCCACCCAAAAACTTTTTCATAAAACTTACAAGTTGGTTCCATTTCTCCATTTGGTTGATTGCCAACAACATGATCGATATGAACTAGACCTGTTGGATTTGCAACAGTTTGTACATCCATGACTTGGTATCCAGGTAAAAATACCCCATTGTATTTTTCCCGCTCAACAAAAGTATGAGTGGTGTCGCCATAGGTTTTAATAGTTGCGATAATTGCTTCACCTTTTTCATCTTCAATCATTTTTGGTTTGGATACACTTTCCGCTCCACGATCTGTGGTTTCTCGCCATGCATTTTCAGTATTATCTACGGAAAAAGAGATATCTTTTACTCCATCACCATGCTTGTCAATATGTTGACCAATTTCGGTTCCAGGAACAAGAGGAGAGCTTAATACGAATCGAATTTGATTTTGCTTCATCACATAGCTTACTTTATTGCGATTCCCAGTTTCGAGGCCTTGATAAGCAATTGGTTGAAACCCCAATACTGATTGATAATAATGAGCTGCTTGCTTTGCATTGCTCACATAAAGTTCGCAATGATCAAAGGAGTTTATTTTAAAACTATTCATAATAGGCTCATAAATTAACGATAGATTCTAATTCAGAGATTAGTCTATTATTTTGTTCCTCAGTCCCAATAGATATTCGAATACAATTAGCCCAACCAAAAGGTGATAGATTTCTAACAATAATTCCTTTTTGCAAAAGTGCATTTGTGATATAATTAGCCTTTTTTTGTGATTCCCAAACTGTTGTAATAAAATTTGTTACGGATGGAATTGTTGTAATATTAAGTTTTGATAAATTCGATTCTAGAAATTCATAGCCAACTCGATTTAACATTAATGTCTTATGTAAAAAATCTTTATCACTCATTGCGGCAATTCCTGCTACCATTGCAATCAGCGATGGCTCAAAAGGCTCTTTAACTTTCATTAAGTTATTTATAAGCCTATCATGTGCAAATCCATATCCGATCCTAAGGCCAGCAAGTCCATAGGCTTTTGAGAAAGTTCGTAGAGTAATAACATTATCATAGCGATAGTTCATGGAATCGGGATAGTCTTCTTTTGATTGTACATATTCAAAATATGCTTCATCCAAAATGATTAAGACTCTTTCTGGTATATCCGAGTAAAATGCATCGAATTCCTCTTTTGTGATATATGTTCCCATTGGGTTATCTGGGTTCGCTATATAAATTATTTTTGTCTGATTATTAAGTTCATTTAACATGGATTTTAGATCATACCGATAATTTTTCATGGGGACCCAATGGACTTTTTTCCCTGATGCATTGGCTAAAACGCGAAATCCGATAAACGAATTACTAGCAGATATCAATTCATCGTTACCCATTAAGAAAGTTCGAATGATCGTAGACATAATACCTTCGCTGCCAGCGCCTAGAATAACATTTTCCATTTTTATATTAAATGCTTTAGCAAGCTTATTTCTTAGATTATATCCAGAAGCGTCAGGATATCGATGAAGTTTTTTTAGAGATTTTTCTATTTCTAACAGTGCTTTGGGAGATGGACCAATAGGATTTTCATTAGAAGCTAATTTATCAATATCCTCCAGACCCAAATCTCGCTGGACTTCTTCAATGGGTTTCCCTGGAACATAATTTTCTAACTTTTCAATATATGATGGTACTAAAGGCATTACAACGGCAATTGGGTTTTGTGTTTAAATGTTGATAATACAACGGATGTTTTTAAATGTTGAACATTAGCTAGAGCTGAAAGTCCATGTAAGATTAATTCATCATAATGAGGAATATCTCGTGTTGCTATTTTAAGTAGAAAATCTCCTTCGCCAGTAATATGATGGCATTCCAATACTTCTTCGATTCCTGATATTGATTTAAAAAAATCGTCGACAGGAGTTGCGCCATGTCGGGCTAATTTGACTTCAACAAAAGTCATGCAGGTATAGCCTGCTTTCTTTGAATTCAATAGAGTAGTATACCTATCGATTAATCCACTTGATTCAAGTTTTTTTACACGCTCTAATGTGCTTGAAGGAGATAGCTTGACACGTTTCGAAAGCTCAGAATTTGTTATACGGGCATTATTCTGAAGTTCTTCTAATATAAATTTGTCTGTATGATCAATTTTCATTATAATATTTGTAATTATTTAATATTACAAAAGAAAATATAATAAATATTTAATATAACCAAATATTATTCTATAATTATATAATCCTTAAGAAGATTATGATTCTGATATTAATTTCTTAGCTAGCAAATGACTATTAATGGTCCATTAATCTCAGGCACTTTTATAGAGCGTCCTAATCGATTTATTACTTTGGTTAATATTAATGGGAAAATAGTCCGTTCTCATCTGCCGGATCCCGGACGGTTAAAAGAACTGTTGATTCCAGGAGTAGAAGTCCTTTTAAGACCCGCATCAAACTTACTTAAAAGAAAAACGAAATATTCAACTGTTATGGTTCGCTTTGAGGGAAAACTGATATCATTGGTTTCGACGTTGCCCAATCAATTTGTTATGGAGTCTATAACAAATAATATTTTACCAATGTTTAATAATTATAAAATAATTAGGCCTGAAATACCTTATGGGAACCATCGCTTTGATTTTTTATTAAATGATTATGAAGATTCTACATTTTACTTAGAGGTAAAATCTGTGACTTACGTTAATAACGGGTTGGCACAATTCCCTGATGCTATCACATCAAGAGGCGCTCGACATGTAGGTGCTTTGGCAAAATTGACGCAAAGCGGGGTTAAAACAGGTATTTTATTTGTTTGTCAAAGAGATGACCCAATTAGTTTTGCACCTATGTGGGATAGAGATCCTACTTTTTCTAATGCACTATTCGAAGCATCTAAAATCGGTGTCAATATTTGGTGTATATCAACAAAAGTAACGGAAACTGAAATGACATTTAAGGAAGAAATTCCTGTAAATTTGGAACCACCAACATCAGATTAATTTAGTTTGCAATACTTAACAAGTAACAAATATTTTTTGAAATTCATTGGGATATTATGTATCTCATTAATGATTTATTCCTGTGCTGCAGTCTCTCCTCCGAGAGGTGGTCCGGAAGATAAAGACCCTCCTGAGCTAGTTGCATCGGACCCAGAGGAAGGTTCGCTCAGATTCAAAGGTGGTGAAGTAAAATTAATTTTTTCAGAGTACATTGATGAGAAATCAATTAACTCAGCAATTCAAATATCTCCCTTATTAGATCCACCAGTTGAAATTATATATAATGATGATGAGGTTACTCTTGTTTTCCCGGAAGAATTGTTATCTAATCAAACCTATGTGGTTACAATTAATCGAAATTTAAAAGATGAGCGAAAAGTAGCATTAAAACAATCTATTCAAATTGCGTTTAGTACAGGAAACGTAATTGACGAGGGTGAGATAAAAGGGCAAATATATGGTGAGGAAAAGTATGCTGCTCATTTATGGAAACTATCAAATGGCTTTATTGATTCTATATTTATAACTGAACCTCTTTATGTTTCTGAAGCTAATGATGAAGGATTCTTCAGTTTTAAATATCTTTCTCCTGGAGATTATGTGCTAATAGGCTTAGATCGAAGCGCAGCCGGCTCAGCTTTGGTACCTCAGCGAATGGCATATGGTGTAAGTCCTCAAAAAATATATTCAATTGGAAGAGACAGTACAATTTCTGGAGTATCGATTCGTCCTATTCGTGAGATACCTCAGTTAAAATTAACATATGGAGAATGGATAGGAAGAAAATGGGGCTGGATTAATTTCAATCGGGAAATGGAAGAATCTGTCTTTGAAGGGGTAAAGCTGATTGATTCGGATCAAAAAGTGATTATACCTGAATTAAAACAAGATTTGGATGATAGAAAGAAATTTCTGATAATCTCGCCAGACACATTATCAATCGGCAAATCGTCATTTATGATCGATAAAGTATTGATAAATGAAAAAGTTGAACTTGAGGATGCAAAAATAAGTTTTAGAACAGTGACTAAAACAGACACCTCTAATTTAGAAATTCTTAAGCCAACATCATCAACATCAATCAGATTAGATAAAGGTGGTGGGCCAGATTTTCCAATTATTTTTTCAAAACCGATTATGGAATTTTCAGATTCTTCATTTATGGTAGCTGCAGATTCAGATACTAGTATAGCAAAAGTGGAATGGATTAATCCAACTAACGCACTATTTAAACCTTCTGATGGATGGGTCGAGAAAAAAGATTATGAACTGATAATTGTTTCATCTGAATTAATTCCAATAGAAGGGCGATCTTTCAAAGATTCATTAATATATCTCAATATAAAGTCAGGGAAAAAAATAGGATACGGAGGTTTAAAAGGCTCTATTGAATTAGATCCAAAATTGGGGTTGATTGAATTACAAAGTCTGAAAAATAAAAAAGAAATCTTTCGTTCTAGTGTAAATTCTAATAATCATTTCGAGTTTAAAAAAATACCTGAAGGATCCTATTCTTTAATGGTTATACATGATATTAATAAAGATGGTATTTATAATTATGGTTCTGTTTTTCCATTTAAGGCTAGTGAGTGGTTTTACAGCCATTCAGACACATTTAAAGTTCGAGCTAATTGGGATATTGATTTAGGCAATATAGACTTATCAGGGGAGAAATAATTTTATGTATGCAGTAATAATGGCTGGTGGTCGTGGCACAAGATTTTGGCCATCAAGCAGAAAAGCGAAACCAAAACAACTATTAAATGTTTTTGGTAGTGATACCATGTTACAAATCACAATCGATCGGATGAAAAAATTAAAATGTGTCGAAGATATTATTATTGTAACTGGAGAAGATTTGGTACCCCAAATACGCAAAACTATCAAAGGGGTAAAATCAAAAAATATTATTGCAGAACCATCAGGAAAAAACACTGCTCCTGCAATTGGCTTAGCGGCTTTACATATCAAGAATATTAACAAAGATGCGGTAATGGGTATTTTCCCAGCAGATCATTTAGTTGTTGGTGCTCAGAAATTTGCTAGGGCTATTCGTTCTTCTATACAATTAGCAAATAAAGATCAAACATTAGTTACAATTGGAATAAACCCAACTTATGCTTCAACTGGATATGGATATATTCAGTATGATATGAAAAATGCAAAGAATCACTTAAATGGATTTCATGTTAAGACTTTTGCAGAAAAACCTCATGAAAAGTTGGCAAAACGATTTCTTAAAAGTGGTGATTTTTTATGGAACGGTGGGATGTTTGTTTGGAAAGTAAAATCTTTATTTGATCATCTAGAGTTATTGATGCCTGAATTAAATGACCAATTGAAAAGAATTGAAAAAAGAATTGAAAAAAAACAAGATTATGATAATATATGGAAAAATATAAAATCGGAATCCATTGATTATGGTATTTTAGAAAAGTCAGATGATATCTACGTTATAAAAGCTGAATTTGAATGGAATGATATTGGATCTTGGAATTCTGTTTATGATTTATCTCCCAAAACAAAAGAGGATAATGTAGTTCGGGGCAATGCGATAGTATTAAATGGGAGAAGAAATTTTGTACAATCTGAAAAACACTTTACTGCTTTAGTGGGAATTAGTGACTTGGTCGTAGTTCATACTGAAGATGCGACTTTAATTATCCCAAAAAATAAAGTCGAGAGTATTAAGGAATTAGTTGATTATTTAAATAAGAATAATAAGAAAGACCTTTTATAACTATTAAAACAAAAATTAAAAACGAACAGATTTTAGATCTCTTTGAACAACTAGCAGAAAAAATGGAGATTAATATTGTTCATGGAAAAGGCGATTTTATTGGGGGCATGTGCTCAATTAATGATGAATCGTTTCTTGTTTTGAATAAAAGGAAGCCTATTGATCAGCGATTAAATATTCTAGCAATTGAATTCTCAAAAATAAATTTAAAGAATGTTTATTTATCTCCTATCCTTCGTGAATTCATTTCAAATTCACAACAAGGGCTGTTTTAGTCCATTTTCATATTTATTTACTTGATATAAAGCCATTTAAATCGTTACAATTAAGCCTACTATTTTTTTATCCGAGGTAGTAAGACAAAACCGAATTGTTATAATTATAAAGGTATAATATGAAAGACTACGCAGCTAAAGATATCCGCAACTTTGCCATAGGTGGTCATGGCGGATCAGGAAAAACTATGCTTGCCGAAGCAATGTTATCAAAAAGTGGAGAGATTAATCGATTAGGTTCAATTGAGTCGGGCAGTACTGTTTCTGACTATCATCAAGATGAGCATGACCGGCAAATTTCAATCCATTCATCTCCTCTCCATTTAGAGTGGAACGATACAAAATTTAATTTAATTGATACGCCAGGATATCTTGATTTTATTGGTGAAACGATATCTTCTTTGGCTGTGGTAGATGCAGCTGTTGTTGTAGTCCATGCAGTAAATGGAGTTGAAGTTGGGACTGAACAAGTATGGAATTATGCGAGTAATTATGGATTACCAAAAATATTAGTTGTTAATGGTTTGGATAGAGAACATACTCAATTTGATAAGGTCTTGCAGCAAGCGAAGGATCATTTTGGATCCAATGTTTTTCCTATGCAATTGCCAGTTAATGAAGGTCCTGGATTTAATCAAATTATTGATGTTTTAAGAAGTGAACTCATTACATATAGTACTGATGGTAGTGGAAAATATTCTGAAAGTGATATACCTGAAGACTGGAAAGATAAAATTAAAACTTTGCATGAAGAGTTAATTGAATATGTGGCCGAATCAGATGATTCCTTGCTTGAAAAATTTTTTGAAGAGGGTAATTTAACTGAAGAAGAGATGAGAGAGGGATTGCATCACGCAATTCAAAATCAAGTTTTTATTCCATTATTTTGTACAGCATCAACTCAAAATATTGGCGCAGCAAGATTGATGGATTTTATATCAAAATACGGATCATCGCCCGTTGATCGTTCAAGCATACAAGCAGAAGATGCTAACTCAGGTGAGGAAGTAAGTGTTGCGTTAGATGGTAGTGAACCTGTAGTGCATATTTTCAAAACCATTAGTGAGGCACATGTAGGCGAGCTTTCATTTTTTAGAGTTTATTCTGGCTCAATATCAACAGGAGCGGATCTTCAAAATACAACTCGAAGCACCACAGAACGGTTTGGTCAAATGTTTTTAATGAATGGTAAAGACCGAACGAGTGTTTCAAAATTAAATGCCGGAGATATCGGTGCTGTAGTAAAATTGAAAAGTACGCATACTGGGAATACGTTAACAGGATCTAATAATAGGGTTAAACTATCCTCTGTTGAGTTGCCTAGTTCAAACATTCATCTAGGATTGAAATCAAAAACAAAAGGTGATGAAGAAAAAATAGCTACTGGATTGGCAACTATACACGAAGAAGATTCAACTTTTATATATAATGTAGATTCTGAGTTACATCAGACAGTACTCTCAGGTCAAGGTGAGCTTCATCTGCAGGTCTCGATTGATCGATTAAAACGCAAATTTAATGTTGATGTTGAGACATTTAAACCTCGCATACCCTATCGAGAGACCATCAAAGGTTCGGGTTCCTCAAAGTATCGTCATAAAAAACAAAGTGGTGGTGCAGGTCAATTTGCAGAAGTTTGGATGCGGATTGAAAGTAAATCAAGAGGTGATGGCGTAGAATTTGTTCATTCATTGGTGGGACAGAATGTTGATCGAGTATTTGTTCCTTCTGTGGAAAAAGGTGTAACTGCGGCATGCATAGAAGGAGTCTTGGCTGGCTATTCTGTTGTTGATTTAAAGGCAGATTTCTACGATGGAAAACAACACCCTGTAGACTCTAAGGATATCGCATTTCAAATGGCAGGTAAACAGGCTTTCCGACAAGCATTTATGGAAGCTCAACCCTGCTTACTTGAACCTATATTAAATATTGAGATCAAAGTGCCTGAAGAATTTATGGGAGATGTAATGGGTGACATGTCAAGCCGTAGAGGAAAAATCATGGGTATGGATACAGAAGGGACATTTCAATTAATTAAAGCCCAAGCTCCGCAGTCTGAAATGTATCATTATTCAACAACGCTCAGATCATTGACTGGTGGTCGAGGGATTCATTCAGAAAAATTTAGTCATTATGAAGAAGTGCCAAAGGACATGGAAGTAAAAGTAATAGCTGAATCAAAAATTAGTCAAGAAGAAGAGTCATAATTGAAAAACCTTTGGGCTCCTTGGCGGATGGAATACGTCCGGTCAAAAAAAAATAAAGGTAAAGGATGCGTTTTTTGTACAAAGTCCAAGGAAAAAAAGAATGATAAAGATAACCTAGTTCTTTTTCGGGGAGAAGAATCATTTGTTTTGATGAATCTTTTCCCTTACAACAATGGTCACCTTATGATTACACCTTATAAACATGTTGAGACTATGAATTCCTTAAGCCAAAATTGCATGACTGAGATTATGGATTTATCAAATAAATCAATGAAAATAATTAATAAAATCTTGAATTCAGAAGGATTCAATTTTGGTGTAAATATTGGAAAAGCCGGTGGAGCTGGGATTGCTGATCATATACACTTTCACGTTGTTCCGAGATGGAACGGCGATACTAACTTTATGCCCGTCATTGGACAAACTAAAGTTATGGTTGGAGGGCTATTGGAAACATATAATGAGCTAAAATCCAGTTTCGATAAACTGAACTAAATCATGAATTTTTCACAAACCTGGTTACCATTTATTTATCTATATGGAGTTGGTGGAATAGCTTTTATTATTGGCATGTTGATTATAATAAGAAGTAATGCACTTCGATTAACATTTCAGAGACACTTAAAGTGGGTTTGGGTGCTTATTTATGGATTTCTTTTCTATGCTGCCATTCATGCTGTTCTAATTTATGTTGCAATTGGTAGCCAACAATGAACTTTGAAGTTGGCACCCAGTTAGATAAAATTGTCATTTTAGTCTATTTTGCTATAGTAATGGGTTTTGGTGCTTATTTTGGTAAGTATAGTAAAACAACGACAGACTATTTTTTTGGTGGGAGAAGATTTGCTTGGTGGTTAATAACAATATCCATTGTGGCAACCGGCGTAGGCTCACATAGTTTTGTAAAATATTCCACAAAGGCCTATCAATACGGATTATCTTCAACAATGACATATTTGAATGATTGGTTTTTTATGCCTTTATTCATGTTTGGTTGGTTACCAATTATCTATTACACCAAAGTTCGTTCAATCCCTGAGTATTTTGAACGAAGATTTAATTCTACAGCAAGATATTTAGCCACAATGATGATTTTACTATATATGATTGGCTATATCGCAATACAATTTTTGACTTTAGCAACTGCCTTATATAGGATTTATGGTATTCCTTTGATGCTAACAGTTGTACTGATTGCCATCGCAACCACTATCTACATGCATTTTGGAGGTCAGACCTCTGTTATCTTTACCGATCTTTTTCAAGGTTTTATTTTAATCTTTGCGGGACTATTGCTGTTTTTTCTTGGTATTCAATTTTTAGGCAATCAGGTGGGTATTAATGGACTAAGTGCTTTTTGGATGAATTTGTCTCCATTGCAAAAACTCCCCCTCGCTCACTTTAATCATCCTCCAGATTTTAATTTTGTCGGTATCTTTTGGCAGGATGGCGTTGCAGGTTCAGTGGGATTTTTATTCTTGAATCAAGGATTAATTATGAGATTCATGGCCGCAAAAAGTGTAAATGAAGGTCGCAAGGCAGCTGCAATCAATGTTCTATTTGTACTCCCAATTTCTGCTATAGTGGTTTCTAATGCGGGTTGGATAGGTAGAGCTATAACAAATGTTGCACCTGGGATGCTTCCGACGGGAATGGCCGCTAATGATGTATTTGTTGCTGTAACCAATCTTGTTTCATCTCCTGGAGTATTTGGATTTATTATAGCAGCACTTTGCGCTGCACTAATGTCAACAGCAGATACTTTGGTTAATGCCTCTTCAGCTGTGATTGTAAATGATATTTATCGTCCCCTATCAAAAAAAGAAAAAAGCGAAAAACAAGAATTAAAATTTGCAAGATGGACATCTATTGGCGTTAAAGTAATTGCAGTGCTTTTAGTTCCTTTTTTCAATTCATTTGATTCGATTTATGAAGCGCATGGATGGTTCCACTCCACATTCACACCGCCCCTAGTTGTAGGAGTATTTTTAGGGATTTTTTGGAAACGATTTACTTCTCAAGCAGTGATTGCTACATTTTTAGGTGGAGCTTTCTTAATGATATTAGGCCAATTTTATCCAGAATTAATTAGCCCATTTTCTCATGGTATAGAATTAAGACCAGGACGCGGGTATTCATATATTGGAGCACTTTATAATATTGTTGTATGTGCAGGTGTTGGGGTAATTGTTTCACTATTTACAAAGTCAGATTCTTCTAAAAAATTAACTGGATTAACAGTATATGATGTGCACAAACTAAAATCTATTTTTAAAGGTTCAGATGCAAATGAGGAAGAAGGAGAAACTCCAATAGTTAGTTGGAAATTAGACCCAAAAAGTGCTGATGTATTAAAGTTCTCAATTAATGATATGAAACTAATGAAAGCAAACCCAGGCGATCTAGTATATATTCAAGACTCCAGGTGGTGGCTCGGAGGGTTGAAGTCTGCTCATTCAAAATATGGGAAACCGCATAATGAAGACGGAGTTGTTTATATAAGTTCATCACATCTTGAACATGGTCAATTTGTTGAAGGACTAACCTTGAAAGCAGAAAAGGAAATGTAATTCTATTAGTCTACCCAACTTAATTATTATAAATTTGCCGCGCTTTTAATTCTGTTTTTTATACTATAGAATTCCGGAGTAGCTCAGTTGGTAGAGCGAGTGGCTGTTAACCACCAGGTCGGGGGTTCGAGTCCCTCCTCCGGAGCAGAAAAGGCTCAGTTATAATGAAAAACTGGGCCTTTTTCTTTATAGTCATAAAGGTTCGTGTAATAAATTCCTATTCAAAATTTGTGAGATTAATTATCAAAATTTTATTTTTCTTTATTGTTTTCAACCTACTATATGGTCAGGACCCACCCACTGTTAAGTGGAATCAAATCAACACTGATAATTATCAGCTAATTTTTCCTCGTGAACTAAATCAAGAAGGGCTAAGAGCAGCTAATACTCTTGAGCATGTTCACTCAGCAATAAATAAAACATTACACAATAAGCACAAAAAGATTCCTATTGTTTTACGTAACCGTGGTTCAATACCAAATGCATTTGTACATCAAGCTCCTTGGATGTCTGAATGGTTTAATGTTCCATTGTTTTCCAAGGACATGGGGACAAATGAATGGTATAGAGATTTGGCAATCCATGAGGGAAGGCATATTGCTCAAACAAACTATATGAATAAAGGTACTAGTAAGTTATTACGATTCATATTTGGTGAATCTACCCAATCGTTTTTTAATGGGTTATTGTTTCCTGCTTGGTATTGGGAAGGCGATGCAGTAGGGCTGGAGACTGCATTAACTTATTCGGGTAGGGGGCGTATTCCCTATTTTGATGTTATATCAAGGTCATTAAGTATAAATGAGAAAAAATTCAATTATCATCAATCACTGTATGGATCGTTTAAAATGATTTATCCCAATAGGTATGAATTGGGATATTTTTTAACCACACATGTAAAAACAAATTTTGGTGATCAAGCTTGGCCTAAAATTATCAATAAGACTTTACAATGGCCATTTACATTAAATCCTTTTTTTCCTTTTTCAAGGTCAATGCGATTAATAACAGGTGCAACAACGAAACAAATCCACAGCGATACATTTTACGATTTAAATCAACTTTGGGTTAAACAAATTGAAAATATTGTTGAAGATAAAGTTGATGTATTAAGTAAAAAACCAGATATCATTACAAATTATAGTTTTCCATCGATGGGTATTGATAGCACTTTTTTTGCATTAAAATCTGGTATAGATCAAGTGCCAACAATTGTAAAATTGGATAGTAATAACGAAGCTGAAGTAGAAAAAATTCCTTCTTCAGCTAATATCTTCGGTTATCACTCTAATGGCTATAAGGCTGTTTGGTCTTTTTATGAACCCGACAAAAGATGGACAAAATTAAGTTGGGCAAATCTTGAAATCATTGATCTTAAAACAAATCAAAGAAAAGTGATTACATCTAATAAACGACTTTATAATCCCAATCTTTCAAATGATGGAGAAAAAATTGCTGCTGTATCATTTTCTCAAAATAGGAATAGTTTATTAACTATTCTGGGTAGTAAAGATGGCGAAATTATTGACCAGGTGGAAGCGCCTAATCAAGGAACTATTATGTTTCCATCTTGGTCTAGAGATGGGGAAAATATTGTATTTACATCTCAGAACTTTGATGGGAGAGCAATCTATATTTATAAGATCAATAAGAGAATTTTTGTAAAAATTAAATCTGAAACGTGGGAGGATGTTTCACACCCTGTATTTTATAATAATTTTATTATTTACGAGTCGCCGTATCAAGGGATTGATAATCTCTTAGCTATAGATATTAATACTAAAGAAGAATATTTAATCACATCTAGAAAGCTAGGTGCTTATGACCCCTCTATAACTAATTCAGATCAATTACTATTTAGTGATTATAGCTTAATGGGAAAAAGGATAGTAATCAAAGATCTTGATTCAAATAATTGGTCGCCAATTCCTTCACTAGTTTATGACCCTGTACGTTCATTTCAACCTATGTTTGATCAGGAAGAAGGGTCCATATTTGATGAGCCAGTGCCATCAAATCCTTATGACATAAAACCATATAATTCATTTAAAAATTTATTCAATTTTCACAGCAGATATATTTTTGATAGTGAATTTGATCCAACCTTAGGTTTGCAATCAGATAATGTTTTAGGAACAATGTCCATCTTGGCAGATATATCTTATGATCAATTTAAAAAAACATCAAATAAGCGTTTAAATATTGTTTATAAAGGTCTTTATCCTATAATGGATTTTAAACTAAAAAAATCTGAGCGGAGTGAAACTTATGGACCCTATAAACAAAAATTGGATAATCGAAATGATACTGTAAAATATAGAATTAACGAAAAGTGGGATGAAGCTACAATTGATATAGGTGTTGGAATTCCTTGGATTAATAAAGTTAATGGAATCAATAATAAATATTTTATCACTTATGCTGGTGCTAAAGTTATTTCACGATCAAATTCAATGCTGTATTATGATTTTGATAAAGAGACTATTCCCAAAGGATTAATACTTGAGAATAAAAAGAGCGCACCACAAAGAGATGGAAACATTCTTCCCTCATATATTGAAGGAACTTTTATATCTCAAAATGAAGCTGCAAAAAGAGATCTTCGATCAAGTGGATGGTTATTGAATTTATATGTTGGCGGTATGCCTTTTGGTGGATTGTGGTATGGTGAGCAAATTTCGACTCGGTTTAGTGGGAATATTAAAGGTTTAGGGAAACATCATTCTTTTTCATTGTTAGCTCAGTATGAAAAAAATGATTTTTCAGGCAATTATTTTTTCCCTAGTAGAATTAAATATCCATACGGATATAAATC
>Ga0208522_1000166_pt1 | contig 44570 bp, 40 predicted proteins | sample ETNtaG_25_FD_185763 | JGI IMG/M metagenome (GOLD analysis project Ga0208522, IMG submission 185763) | Marine microbial and viral communities from oxygen minimum zone, Eastern Pacific Ocean - ETNP201302SV86 (SPAdes) (version 2) | ecosystem: Environmental > Aquatic > Marine > Oceanic ... | reverse complement strand
CTCGGATCTAGAATGGTTGAGGAATCAGCCATTGTTGTGACCGGCCTTTTCAATCAATCTCGTACAAGATTGGAGATTCATCGAGGTGAAAATAGAGATTGACGACCCACCACGAAATCATGTCGAATGACTCGCAAAGGTTGGCCTGACCGGTGGCATTGTCGGTACCCATCCATTCAACCATGGTTTCCAATGTGTCACATGGAGCATGATAGCAGTCGTAACCGCCAGTGATGGCTCCGAAGTCCATCGAGACGACTCCGAGCTGATCTGCGAAGCGCTCGTAGTCACTCCTTCCTCTCTGGGATTCGTGCACTGAGATGGTGTTCGGATGTGTGTGGTCATGGTCCTTCATGGCCGCATAACCTTCTGAGAAGTAGAGGTCGCGACCGTTGCGCATGGTTTCTGCGATGTCGTTGTTATTCGAGCCGAGCCATTCCGTGAGATGGATCATCGGCCACTGCTCTCCCAATTGGTCGTCTGTATCTGGGATGATGTCGATGACCAGCGTGTAATCTCCAGGGAAGTTGACGCCCGCACTGTCGATGTTGAGATAGTTCGTAATCAGTACGCCACTGGGGATGCTGTCAATCCAACTGTCCACTCCATTGTATCCATTCTCCTCATTGGACCAGAAACAAACCACGAGGGTACGACGGTGGTCAAACTGGGCTAGGCCACTGGCCGCTTCGAGAATCATAGCCACTCCAGCACCGTTGTCATGTGCGCCGATGTGTGTGCCACCTCCTGGTCCACTGCCGATTTCGGCGATGTCCAGATGGGCGCCTATGACCAACCACTCATCCGGGTAGACGGTACCTTCCTTGTACCCACAGACGTTTACTGCGAACGGTGATGATGAGGACTCATAACGGTGAATCTGGGGATCGAGGCCCATCGATGACATCTGATTTCTCAGGAATCCCAAGGCGCGTTCATAGGCCGGATCCCTCAACGTGAATGGGCCCCAGCGCTCGTTGTATCCTGAATTGGAATCAGTGAAGGATTCCAGCCACTCATAGACAGAATATCCGTCTACCAGCCCAGTGCTGTGATTGGCACCTTCATCAGGTGAGACTCCAGATTGTGGATTGCGATAGACAGGATGCTCGAGATACTCGTATGCCAATCCAAACTCGGATGAATTGAGCCATTCCTCCCAACTCTGATTGGTTGCCCTCAGCGCCCAATTCTCTTGGCCCACATCTCCAATCAAAAAGTGTGCCGAAGGCAGGTTTGATGGAGCTAACATCTGCAGAGTCTGACTTCCTTTGGCGTTGAATTGGAGTGTGGTCCCATTGGTCACCAGGCCCGTATCTCCACCCATAACGAAGTATGGAATGTGGACGCTCATCGCTCGTTTGGCGGTGAATTCAACGAATTGGAATTGTGCACCTGCCAGAATCTCTGGTTCAATTTGTAAATCTGATGCGGCTGGTTCAGATTCACTCGAATCCATACAACCTGCAAAAGAAGGAAACATCAGCAGGGCGACGAAGAAAGCCATGCACTGCTGCCGCATTGCACTGACTAGAGGGGGCCCCTATCTTGAATTATGGTGGACGCTGGGGGATTTGAACCCCCGGCCTTCTGGTTGCAAACCAGACGATCTTCCAGCTGATCTAAGCGCCCTTGGGCCACTCGAATCGGCTATGCTTCTTCAGTTCGACGGTGCTTCACCCAACTGGGCTAGCAGTGCTTCAAGAATTCGCAAGAGTCCACGCAAAGTCACTTCGGATACACCGGCGACCTCACAGACTTCGGATTGAGTACGAGGGTGGCCACGGTTCTGTGCAGCCTTGTACAGCATGACACCTGCAACACCAGAGGGTTTCTTGCCCTGCCATTCCATGGATTCACCGACACGACCCCACAGGTAGTTGGCTTCACCTAGCACGGGTGCTGGCAGGCCAAGGTCGCTGTGGAACTTGTCTAGGTACTCACCAGGTCCAGTGACGTGGTGAGCGTTGAGGCAACGTGCAGCCAAGCGAATCGTTCGCTTGAGTTCCTTCAGACCCATTTCACCAGTCATGTCGAAGGATTCTGCAATCTCTTCGATAGTGCGTGGCAATCGTGCCTGTCGTGCAGCGAGATACACACAAGCTGCAGAGACACCACGGATGCTTCGACCAGTAACAATGCCCTGTTCAGCGGCATGACGGTAGAGGCGTGCGGCCTCTTCAACAAGCGCAGGAGGGAGTTTGCCTCGGTCACGAATGAACTGCATGGCCTTGGTTAGGTTTCGCGCACGCGAGGAACGAGTCTTGCTGCGTTCGTCAATCAACGCTCGACGTCGCCAATGCTTGGCGTCGCTCCCCTTGATGCCGTGGCGTCGTGCACCAGCACCGGAAATGTCGCTGCGCGAAATCGACGTGTTGAGGCCCTTGTCAGAAAGGGACTCGCGATTAGGTGCGCCCACTCGGGAGCGATCTGCACCATCGGAGTAGTTGGTCCACTCTGCACCAGGGTCAATCGCATTCTCCTCAGCAACGTTGCCACAAGGGACACAATAGGTCTCACCTCGGACTTCGTCTTCACGCCAATCTGTTGCGCCACATACGGTGCAAGGAGTGGTTTGACCCACGGTACGACGCTGGGACGGACGTCCTGCGCCAACGGAGGATTTTCGTGCATTCTGCTTCTGGCTATCGGTTTCGGTCTGCTCTTCTGTCATATTACTCAACTCGGGGTTAACATGTATACTCGGTAGTACTTAAACTCTTCGTTTGGATGACGAATGTTTCGCTCCAGAGCAATCCCCCATTCAGTGGGATTTATCACGCCCCGGATACAAACTACCTCGTACGTAAAATAAAATGGGGGAATCCGACCTTAAAGTAATCGCATAGATGCATCATTTATTGGCCTCAAAATGCCATTTTCCCAGTGGGCAAGTTCATGAATGGCCGGCAATGCGCTACAATCATGCCCGCCACGGTGGTGCTCGGCGCACAGTGGGGCGACGAGGGCAAAGGCAAGATGGTTGATCAACTCGCCAGTGAGGCCAGTTGGGTGGCTCGCTTTCAGGGCGGCAACAATGCTGGACATACAATCGTCATCGGCGATCGTACACTGAAACTGAATCATCTGCCCAGCGGCATCACCTACTCAGAATGTCAACTTGTTCTAGGTGATGGCATGGTCATCGATCCTTGGACTCTTGAGAAGGAGCTCGAAGATTGGTATGCTTTCGGGAGTGAACGCCCCGAAGGAACTCGTCTGTGGATTAGTGAGCGGGCTCACGTCAATCTCCCCTTCCATCGTCGCATCGACGGCACAGATACCAAAATCGGTACCACGAAGCGAGGGATTGGTCCCACCTATGGCGATAAGATTGAGCGAGTGGGCGTTCGCTTCTGCGACATCCCATCTCGAATGGCAGACCCAGAATGGCTTGCCTATACTGCAGAAAGGATGAATGCGCGGCTCGATTTATTCGATATCAAAGATACCACACCGTCGGCTGATGATCCAGTGGGGTGGAATACTATCTCCAGACAAGCGAGTCTGCACGGAGAGATTACACCGCAAACTCTAGCCCTCGACCTGTCATGGATCTGGCAACGCTTCGGTCATGCGGTCGCACCGACTGGGCTCATGCTAGACATGGCACTCAAACAGGGTCAGAATGTTCTCCTAGAGGGGGCGCAGGGCTGCTTGCTCGACATTGATCAAGGCACATTCCCCTTCGTCACATCCTCGGTCACTAGTCGAGGTAACGCTACACATGGTGCAGGAATTCATCCTGGGCATGTTGAGAGAACTTACGGTGTAGTCAAGGCATACACTACGCGCGTGGGAGAAGGTCCGTTTCCCACCGAACTCTACGATGGCAAGGGCATGTCTGACGCTGATGGAAAACACATGGCGGATGTTGGGCATGAGTTCGGGACGACGACAGGGCGACCCCGGCGTTGTGGGTGGCTTGACCTTGTGGTCCTTCGGCACGCACACCGAATGAATGGCTTCGATGGAGTGACATTGACCAAGCTCGATGTGCTGGGTGGCATTTCAGAACTCAGTATTTGTGTGGGTTACACCATCGATGGTGAACCTTGTCACGAGATTCCTGCCGACATTGGCCGCTTGGCTCGATGTAAACCCGTCTATGAATCTGTACCTGGATTTGATGCACTCTCTCTAGAAGAATGGTTGGAGATTGCCCGGGCTGCAGCACGAAATGGAACTGGATTTTCAGCCCTACCTGAAAATGCGCGTGCCTATGTCGAGAAGATCGAAAGTCTCCTTGGATTCCCGATAATCAGTGTCGGGGTGGGCCCCGATAGAGAAGCTACGATTGAACGATGAAAATCGACGGGGTCAAGTAGGAGAGTCGAGGAGTGAATGGCATGGGATTCAAAGCGAAGGCACGCAAAGCCAGGCAGGGTGCTGGCAAAGATGATGGAAAAAAGCGCCGAAGCAGAGAATTGGCAGATGGGGAAAAACCCTGTGCAGTCAAGGGATGTGAGAATTGGGCTGACAAGAGCCATGGCGGCCGTAGCATCGCATTTGACAATCTAGCTGATGTCTGGGAAGAAGGAGAATTGGTTGGAGAATCTCGACGGCTCGCGATTTGCAAGCCCTGTTATCGCCATTACAAGAAAGAGAAGAAGGATGACGAGAGAGAAACTTGGTAATCATCGATTTCTCCATTCATTGAGGTTGAAAGTGAAGATTGCGAACAAGTGTCTTGCTAGGTATATTCCGAAGTAGACCAAGAACGCCCAGAGTAGCAAACCCCACCACGGCATGTTGACGGGGAAAGGTTCCTGGCGAATCAATTCATTGGAATGACCATGCGGGTTCGGGCGTTAACCAGTGACAAGTTTCCGCCGGCTTGGGCCAACCACTCGGCAATTCTCCTTCTCCTTCAATTCGAAGTTTGACGGATTCGATGTGTTGGTTGAGAACATCTGCACAGGAATCGGAACCAGAAATCGCTTCCCCCCTTCCACAAACCAATAGATTGGGGGACAAATCTAGAATCCGCTCTAAACTTTCTTTCATTGCCACGAGATTGCCAGTGGGCATATCTGCGCGAGAGGGGTGACCTGCGGCCGGCACTAAATCCCCACAGATGATGGTGCCTTTCTCTGGAATGTGGAAGCAACAAGCGTCCATGGTATGCCCAGGGGTATGCAATACGTGCAGGGTGACATCACCAAGTGAAATCTGATCGCCGTCTGAAAATCCCTGTGCATCGATGGGTGGCATATCGGAATCATAACGACTGGCCCATGTGGTGAATAAATCGCCACCTGCAAGAGGTGCAACCGCGTCTTCGTGAACCTTGATTGTCGCATCGAATTGCTGAGCGAGGTGAGGGGCTGCTCCACATGAATCGAAGTGTCTGTGGGTCAGAAGGATAGCTTCGACGGAGGCACGGCCTTCAAGGTGAGGCTGCAAGCGTTCAACCAGATTCGATTGATACCAAGAAGTTCCAGAATCGATGATGACGGTTGATTCGGTACCCGAGACGACGATACATGCTGAATCGTGGTGAATTCCGGGCAGCCGCTCAAGTCGCATGGGAACAAACCGAGGGGAGTGTGCACGACCCAAGACGATGACGGTCTCGCCGCCCCCTACGGGGGCGTCTGAATTCCACGCCGATTAAATAGGGGGAGCAGGTCGGCGGGCCTATGGCACGATTCCCGGAGGCTGAAGCACGCCTTCTCGGCGTGAGAATTTGCATGAAGTGCAATGCACGTAATGCGTTGCGTGCCAAGCGTTGCCGCAAATGCAGTTACAAGGGTCTTCGACTCAAGAACAAGGAGACTAGGGTTTGATCTCTGGCGACTGTGTTTGAGTTCAATTCTGACCTTTTTTCTTGGGTTCATTGCCGGTGTATTTACACGTTACAGGCCACCTTCGGTGGCCGATGAGACGCGAGCGGGTATGCGAGGATGAGGCGGTGAGCCCCGTGATTGCAACTGTTCTGTTGATGGCTATTACCGTCCTATTGGCTAGTGCAGTCTACCTGATGGTCGATGATGCAATAGCAGCACCCGATAAGGGGGCGCCCTATGCAACCATGAGTGTCAGGGCGTTGGACAATGGGTTCCAAGTAGTTCGATTCACAGAATTATCGCAGAATCTTCACACTTCGGGTGTGTCGTTCTCAATAGTCCCCCCAGCAGGAGTCAATGCCTCAAGCATCACAGGTCATGTCAACGATGCCAATGTCTACGGTTCAGTTGGAGAAACTGTGACTTTTCATGATCGAGACGCCTCGTACACTGTTAATCGAGGAGATTATTTCGTCATCAATGCCACAGCCGCAGGAACTGAAGAGGGTGGCTGGACTATTTTCATTCGTTCCCAAGGAACATCGGGAATAACCGAATTAGCGGCCATGCCCCTACCAGCGACGGAATGATGGAGTCTGCCCGAGTCCGCAGGTTGTGGATTCGCCGACACAGCATGGGACTCTATTCGTTCCAGCATCGACTTCATTGGTCGCAATAGGGGGCTTGCCCCCATCTAAGAGTCACCTGATTCGTTGGCTGTTGTTGGCTTCCCAAGGTGATAATTCAGTCGATATCCGTGGTATTGAGGGTGCATCCCGGGATGCTTGTGCGATGCGCGATGCACTGATTGGATTGGGCGTTGAAATCGATATTCTAAATGATGCTTGGACCGTGCACGGAGTCGGCGTGAATGGATTTGATTGCCCGAGTGGGGCACTAGATTTACACAACTCAGGGACGGCGCTTAGATTGCTCACAATCGCTACGACTAGAATTGGTGAATGGGTAACTGTCGATGGAGATGCTACCCTAGGATCTAGAATCCGCCGCGATTTCTGGAAATCTCTAGAGCTTGAAGTCGAGTTTGATTCCGAACAGCGAAATTTACCGATGAGAATCAAGGGCCCAATTACCCTAGATTCGTTGGCCCTAGATGTAAGCAAGACCAGTCAACATCTGTCGGCTCTAGTTCTATCGATGCCAGCAAGAAGCAAACCTCTAGAATTGGCCAAAGAAGGGGAAATGGTGAGTCGCAGGCACGCCGAACTCACATTTTCTCTAGCAGCCAAATGTGGTTCGCCTAACAGCATTGACGGCCCGATATTGAGGCCTTGGAAATGTAAACCGCCAAATCAAGTACAGATTCCTGCTGATGCTTCTCATATCGTCATGTGGAAGTTGTACGAGATGATTCACGATACAACGGTTGAATGGCCAGATGTGGACGTTGAGGATGCCCTAGGAGCAGAAGTTCTGGAAGGGGTGAATCTCTACGATTCGCAAACGATTGATCTTCGAGATGCGAATGATCTGATTACGCCTCTAGCGGCGGCAATGGCAATTGGAGGGGGTGGAGATATTGTCGGCTCAAGTCACGCCCAGTTCAAGGAATCGAATCGGATTGAGAGGACAGTGGAGATGTTAGCAGCATACTCCATTGAAGTTGAATCCACTGCAGATGGATTGAGAATATCTGGCGGCCAAAATCCCGCCACACCTCTTCATATCGTACCCACATTCGGCGACCATCGGATGCAGATGACGGCCGTAATTCTGGCAACCAAGGTCGGCGCTGAGATTGAAGGTGCTTCGCTACACGAGGTGTCGTTCCCAGAATTTCTCAATATCATTCAGCCATGATGGAAATTCACCGTGTGAATGAATTTGATTGGTGAAATCAAATGATATCGTGCTTACGCATCAGTGCATGACCACCGAAGCCTGCGAAGGCAACAAAGGTGAGAACCAGAATCAAATCGCCCAAAAGTGAGAGGCTTCTGAGCAGGGAATGTTGTGCACTTGGATCAATGGTCACCCGAGAGGAACCGTCTTCACTGAACATGACGATATTATCGCCGGAACTTGAAGCGGTCGTCAAATCCGTTGGGGTCCCATCTGGACATATGACATTCGTTGGTTGAGCGTCGCCGATTTCCAACGTAGATAGGCCGTTGTCACCTTTGAACCAAAGCATTCCTTCGCCATCAATTGCGATTGTGCTGACGCCTATAGAGCCGGCAATTCGGTGGACATTGCGGTCTGCACTGACGCCATATATCGCATCACCACCTCCTACAATCGCGATGAATGAAGAATCATCCATTGGAACGATTGTATGGAATGGGGAACCGGCTCCACGATGCAACAAGACAAGTTGCGGCGATGACCCTGAACCACCAGCCGCATCGATGAGAACTTCAGATGATGCCTGGCCTTGCGCAGGATTACTGCCCGCCATGTCGTGACCAATGATTAGTGCTCCACCCGGGACAGCTTCTATTTCGTCCATGACGATTGTTGAAATCGGATATGATGCACCTTCACTGACATTCAATCCAGACCAAGTATGAACCAAGCGTTCTGAACCGTCCTCAACAATCAACCAACCATCATTGAGGTCACCATCCAGTGAAACAATCTCCGGGGAGGTGTCTGGCCAATTGAATGAGCGGGGCGCAATACTGCTCGAACCTGCATTCATGATTCCGATCCAGCCATCTTCACCCCCGGCCACCCATTGGCTCTCAGTACCACCAATCGCCGTGACGTTGCAACTACAATCCAACACTGACCAAGTGCCTTGACTGTTACGAATCATCATCTCTAAATCGTCACCATTGTCGACCAAAGCCAAGGCTTGTTCTCCATCTGTATCCCACATAATGTCGACAACGGAGCCGGAAAGACCTGTATCTGAAACAGAAACGCCAGGCAAAACTTGAGCTTGATTCACCCAAACCGCCCCAAAGAGGATGAAAATGCCGAGTGCCCCCATGGCCACCCAAGGTCGTTCTCGGGGGGAATCGACGAAGGCAAACAGTCGCTCGATGATGTTGTCCACGGAGGGGCTGTGACCAATGAAGTTGAAGAACATGTCCGCTAACCAGTGTGTATAGCCACCGTAGGTGGCCGGATGGATTCATATACGGGCTGTCGGTGGCCGTCGACCGAGGAAGTCATTATGGCACGTAAGCCCGCGAAAATGTACCGCCGACTCAAGGGTCAGGCGTACACGCGTCGCAAGTATACTGGCGGTGTTCCCAATAATCGGATTATGCGCTTCCACATGGGCAACCGCAAGGCTGCTGAAGCCGATGAATTTCCTGTAATAATCAAACTCACTGTCGATGAGAGTTGCCAAGTTCGCCACTCGGCTCTTGAGGCAGCTCGCCAAGTTTCCAATGCAACCATTCGAGGTGCGGCTGGGGAAGAAGGCTATGCACTTCGCGTGCACGTATACCCACATCACATTTTGAGAGAAAACAAGCAGGCAACAGGTGCTGGTGCAGATCGTGTATCGCAAGGTATGCGCTGCGCGTTCGGCAAGAACGTGGGTACAGCGGCTCGTTGCAAGCGTGGAACTACTGTAATCTCAATTTCGACCAACCCCAAGAATTTCCTCACCGCAAAGGACGCTCTACGAAAGGCTAGCATGAAGATTCCAAGTCCTTGCTCAACTGAGGTTGTCAAGGGTCGAGAACACCTCAAGGGACTCGTCTGAGTTTTTGAGGCACCTTTTCTTAGTTGCGGTTATGCTTCAGGGCGCCGGCAACGTTTATCCTCCGAGTTGAGGCTAGGTCGCGCTGAAGGAGAGACTTCAAAATGGAAAATCAACAGTTAGATGACTACTTTGGCTATACAGAAGCCGGTAGTTCGTTAGAAGGAGAAATGAGAGCAGGTGTCACGACGTTTTTGACAATGGCATACATCTTGGTAGTAAATCCAGGGATGTTGAGCATTGCAGGAATTCCGTTCAATGATGCACTGTTCGCGACAGCGATGGCAGCCTTTGTAGGTTGTACAATCATGGGGCTATGGGCCAATCAGCCCTACGCATTGGCCCCAGGAATGGGTTTGAATGCATACTTTGTGTTCAGCGTGGTTTTGACGCAAGGCGTTGCTTGGGAACTCGCACTCGCTGCAGTTCTAGTCGAAGGTGTACTGTTCATGATTATTTCACTACCACAGGTCGGATGGAGATCACAAATGATTAATGCAATCCCGAAGGATCTCAAGATTGCAACCATGGCAGGAATAGGTATGTTCCTCGCCATTATTGGTTTGCGTGAAATGGGTTGGATTCAGGATGACTTTGCCACTCTGGTGAACATCGGACAGCATGAAACATGGACACACACATCTGGTGAACTTTGGGCCATGGTCGGTCTATTGGCAATTGCTATCATGATGGCGCGTGGAATGAAGGGTGCAATCATCTACGGCGTCATGGGCGTCACCGCAATCGCTTGGATTATGAACGCGATGGGGATGGCTGTTACAGATCCATACAACGGGAATGCCGAAGTCGTTGCACCAGCTCTTGATGCAATCTTCTCAACAGATGGTGTTTCAACGGGAGCTGTTGGTTCAGCATTAGGGGCCTTTAGCGACATTGGGGACAACTTGTCTGCATTCCTCTTGGTGATGATTACTTTCTTGTTCGTCGATATCTTTGACACCGCAGGCACGCTTTACGGTGTTGGAAAGATGGCAGGGAAAGTTGATGCTGACGACAATATCGAGAATGCAGATGAAGCCTTCATGGCAGATGCAGGAGCTACCATCGTCGGTGCACTTTGCGGCACAAGTACGACAACGACCTACATTGAATCCGCAGCGGGTATAGAAGAAGGTGGCAAGACCGGATTGACCGCCGTGGTTGTCGGTGTGCTCATGCTCATGGGCATGTTCCTATCGGGACTTCTGCAAGCAATCCCTGCATTCGCAGTTGCACCAGCACTTGTGGTTGTAGGTGCAATGATGATGCGCGGTGCTGCCGACATTGATTGGGCAGACAAGGAAATGGCAATCCCTGCCTTCATCACCATGGTCATGATGCCATTCACTTATTCCATCGCAGATGGAATCGCCTGGGGTATCATCGCCTACGTGGCCATCAAGGTAGGTATGGGCAAGATGGACCAAATCAACAAGGTCATGGGAACACTCTGTGTCCTCATGGTCATGTTCTACCTAGGCCCTGGTGGCGAGACCACATTCGAGTGGCTCGTCAACATGATCCTCTGAGCAAGATAACACAATGGGAATTGCCCGGGTCCTTCGGGGCCCGGGCTCTATCCCTCAATAGTTCATTTTCGACTCGGTGTAGTGAATTACACCTAATGTCAGTACATACATCGGCTTTTTCGGAAAACCGCTCAAACGGCCGTTTTCAGCAGATTGGCAGTAGAACCTTTCATAAGGTCATTGAGCACGAACGGGGTTAATCGCTGGGATGCGATAATGAAAAAGGTGAATGAAATGGATATAGATATGAAAGCAATGAAAGCTGAGATGGGCGGTGCGTTCATGCTTGTTTTCGGTGTCGCAGCATTGGCTGCTGATGGCGGAGTAGCATGGGCAATTGCTCTAGCAGTGACGTGGATGGCGTTTACGGGCGCACACCTACTACCTGTTGTCACATGGTGTCACATCATGACTGGTGATTTGGGAGATGCAGAAGGGAACTGGATGGCAAACGGTCTACGTTTGGTTTGGCAAGTGGTCGGTGCACTACTAGCCATCGTCCTGATGACTGAAATGGGCGATGTTGGTCCAGATTGGGCATACAGCGAAGACATGTGGATCGCAGGTGTTGGTGACGACATTTGGGGTCTCTTGGCTATGGTTGCAGCAGGTGCTGTCTTCTGGCAGATTCACACTCGCTGTGACACTGCATGGGTCAGTGCATTCGCAATTCTTGCACTCGGTGGCGCAATGGGCGGCATTGGTGCAGCTGATGCAATGGCAAGTTCCCTACTAGATGGCGGTTCCACAACTGTAACCGTTCTAGCTGACTGGGTTCTCATGAGCGCAGTTGTCGGTGTTGGTGCCTTGGTAGGCAACACTGTTGACGGCCTGATTGGCGAAGAAGAGTAAGTAAAACAACTCTGAACGCACATCACAAGATAACATACATGTCCCTCAAGGGCGCTTCGGTGCCCTTGGGGGATTTTTTTTTAATCAAATTCTTCAAAACTGTGACGCTGTCTCGCTGCCCATGGGCGAGCAGAAGACAACCATCGACATGCGTGTCGAACTGTTGAAGGAAAGTGTCGTCAAAGCCCCAGTTGTCTGGAAGGAAGGATACCCCTACTTCGTCCACCCACTCTCAGATGGAGTGCCTAGGCAAACTGCAGAACTGCTTACTGCTGCCCACGATTTAATCTCGGAGAACGTTGATTGGGATTCTATTGACATCATTCTAGGCATTGAAGCAATGGGGATTCCTTTGGCAGCAGCCCTGTGCCTTTCAAGTGGAAAACCCCTCGTCATCGGTAGGAAGAGACAGTATGGACTCCCTGGTGAAGTTGCCATCGATCAATCGACAGGATACTCAAAGGGGGAAATTTACCTCAATGATATCGACGCAGGGGCACGAGTACTGGTTGTCGATGATGTCGTAAGCACAGGTGGCACACTCCTCCCTATATTGAGGGCCTTGGACCTATCGAAAGCTGTGGTCCAGGATTGTTGGATTGTCTTTGAGAAGGGCGAAGGGATGAACAAGATTCGAGCAGAGGGTGATTGGCCACTCAACAGTCTTGTGCGAATCGAGATGCAAGGTGACAAAATCGTACTTCTCGATTGATTTCACCCTAAAGGGTGAATTCATCAAGGAGATGTCTGACCGCGTACAAGGTGAACCCATGGATATGGACCGTCATGACTTCGAACTCGATGAGTTGATCGAGCGTATCAAGTCGAATGACAATCGCCTAGTTGCATTGCAAGTTCCTGAAGGATTAAAGATGCAAGCATTAGACATGATGGATGCTATAGAAGAAGAAACATCGGCTAAAATCATACTTGCTGCAGACCCCTGCTATGGAGCCTGTGATTTGGTTCACGACAAGATGCAACGGATGGGGGTAGAACTCGTTGCACACATGGGTCACTCGCAGATGAATATCGATTCTGGGATGCCAACCCAATTCATCAACGTCACATACGAGGGTGATCCAGCCATCGACCCAGTATTGCCAATCCTCGCACAACATCACGCTATTGCAGAGCAGCGATTGGCAGATGCGCAATCTGAGCAATCGGTTGGCACAGAGGAAGCACATGAGCGATTCCTCGATGCTGTAGGGCGAGTTACCCCCCTAACTGGAACCAAACTGGGATTAGTTGGGAGCATTCAGCACCTGCATCTGATTTTCGAATACAAAGAGCGCCTTGAGGAGGCGGGATTTGAGGTCGAAGTACCCGTGGGTGGGGCTCGATTGACATTCCCTGGCCAAGTCTTGGGTTGCAATTATTCAGGTGACCAAGACGACATTGGGCACTATCTATTCCTTGGAAGCGGGGATTTCCACCCCATCGGCCTTGTCCTTCACACAGGCAAGCCATTAGCGATGCTTGATCCGTATTCAGGTGATGCAGAAGAGATGTCGTTTGAGCGAATCGAGAGAATCCTACGGCAGCGGTTCGGACTCATAATGGCCTGTGACAAAGCACAATCGTTTGGCATTCTGATTGGGGAGAAACCTGGTCAGATGCGTCGTACGCTTGCATTGAGAATGAAGAAGATGCTTGAGAAGCATGGCAAAAAGGGGTACCTGTTGGCATTGGAACACATCGGTCCTGAACTGATTGACTTCTACCCCGTGGATGCCTTTGTCAACACAGCGTGTCCACGAATTGCGATTGATGATTCGGTGCGATATGCCAAACCTCTGATTACACCATTTGAGCTTGAAGTGGCTCTAGGTGAGAAACAGTGGGAAACTGGATACCAGTTTGATGAGATTCCTTGAGGTCTCGCGCGCGCACACATCACGCCATCGGGGGCGCGCGCGTGTGTGGCATTCCATATCTTCAAGAACAGCCAACAGTGGGAGACCCTGATGGCAGAATACCTGAATCGGATTGGCGCGGGCCTCATCTTGCTCGATGCGGCGCCGCTTTCCTATGATTGGTCGCCACCAAATCTCGTAGGCCGCGAGGATGAACAAGAGCATCTCGGTGCGATGTTTGCAAGCATCGCAACACCTGGGGTGTCGTGTCGAGCAGTAATTACCGGCAATGTTGGTAGTGGGAAAACAGTCCTCAGTAGTGCCTTTGCGGATGATTTAACTCGTCATCTATCCGGTGTGAGAGCCATACAATCGGTACACGTCAATTGTCGCAATCACCCGACGACTTCACAGGTTTTGCAACGGATTGCGAAGGCACTCGATGATCGGCATCCCGACCGAGGGTTCTCCGCTTCGGAAGTCATCCAAGGTATTCGGCGCAATCTTCGAACGCACAACCAACACATGTTACTCATTCTCGATGAGGTCGACCACCTAATGCGAAGAGAAGGAGGAGACTTGCTTTACCAACTCCTTCGAATTGACGAGGGGCGGGATGAAGCGGGGACGTTGTCACTGATTCTCATCAGCCAAGAGCAGGTCCTGGACCAACTTGAGGGTGCGGTCATCTCTCGTTTTGGTCGATCGAATCACTTGGCGCTGAAACCCTATTCTGAAACACAACTGGCTGCTATTGCAGAACAACGTGCTACCCTTGCAACCCGCACTGGTTCTGTAAGTGAGGAAATTCTTACTTTGATTGGGCAGGCCTCTGCAGGCACAGGTGATGCGCGCGTCGCCATCGAGTTGCTGGAGGCGGCAGTCATGCGAGCTGAGAAAGGAGGATTTCAGGAAGTAGCGGCTAGCCATGTACAACGAGATGCGGTAACTCGTGGCCGTGTTGTCGAACCAAGTGTGGTAGACGAACTCAACCAGCATGAACAAATGATACTACTTGCCATCTGTCGTCGACTTCGACGTGATCCAGAAGTGACCTCCGGGGATGCTGAGAAATTGTACCAAGTTGTATGCGAGGAATACGAGGCTAAGCCACGTGGGCATACAACATTCTGGAAATATCTGAAAACACTAGAGATGCGAGGTCTGATGGAATCTCGCACCGGAACAGCAAGCGCCGGCAGAGGGCGGACGCAGCACATCACGATGCCACACAGTTTGCCCGGCCAACTTGAAAACCGCCTTGAGCATGCCCTAAAGCAATGATTTCGGAGGATGTGTCGAATCCACCTACGGTGGAATCGGCCGAACCGCTCTTATAGGGGGCATCTGTCGCCGAGTCGCACGAGGTTTGAGCATGGCTGAGCAGGTATTCAAAGCGGTAGTCAACGACACCGACCCCTCCAGTGGAGGAAAGTCGTATGCAGTGGACATCAGCGGTTCAAATTACAATCATTTTCTAGGCAAGAAAATTGGTGACTCCGTCGATGGAATATTCGTCGGCGATGGTGATGTTAGTCTCGGCGGATTCAAACTTGAAATTACAGGTGGTTCGGACCTGACAGGGACTCCAATGCGTGGAGATCTCCATGGTGGCGGTCGAAAGAAAGTACTCGTCAGTCCATCGACCGGATTCAAAGGTCACAAAATTGTGAAGAAGAAGGGTGGACGATATCGCTACACCTACGATGGACTGCGAAAGCGCCGGGCCTTCCGTGGCAACGTCATCTCCTCGGACACACGTCAAATCAATCTCAAGGTTGTCGAGAGTGGAAGCAAATCACTCTCTGACGTCTTCTCACCCGCAAGCAACGATGATGCAAGCGGAGCTGACAGTGAGGAGTGAAAGGAGCTGTGACACCAAATGGCCAAGAAGCGTGAGCTCCCCGGCCAGCCAAAGGTGAACATCGGACTCGTTGGACACGTGGACCACGGCAAGACGACGCTGACTCAAGCACTGTCGGGCACATGGACCGATACCCATTCAGAAGAACGTAAGCGTGGCATCAGCATCAAGTTGGGCTATGCAGATACTGCATTCTACCGAACCAAAGGTGGAGAGGCATATGCCATGGGGAAGCGTCCCGATGGTGGCGATGATGCAGAGAAAGAATTGCTCCGTGTAGTATCCTTTGTGGATGCACCGGGCCACGAGACTCTGATGGCCGTCATGATTTCGGGTTCATCCATCATGGATGGTGCTCTACTATTGATTGCAGCCAACGAAGAATGTCCACAACCCCAGACTAGAGAACATCTGATGGCACTAGAGATTGCAGGTATCGAGAATATTGTCGTTGTTCAGAACAAGGTGGATTTGGTAAGCCGCGAAAGAGCAATCAAATCTCATGGTGAAATCCAGGCCTTCCTCAAAGGAACAATAGCAGAGGAGGCTCCAATCATCCCAGTCAGTGCGCACCATGATGTCAATCTGGATATTCTAATCGATGCTATTGAGGATACCATTCCCACGCCCGACCTTCGGGAAAAAGAGAATGGGCTGATGTATGTGGCTCGTTCCTTTGACATCAATCGCCCGGGAACTCGCCCTGCAAAATTGAAGGGTGGAATCATTGGTGGGTCCGTCGTATCCGGGAAATTCAAGAAAGGGGATGAAATTCTAATTGCACCTGGCAGGAAAATCGCCGAAGGAAGTAAAGCTCGCTGGGAACCCATTGAAACTAAGATTGCGAGTGTTCAGAGCGGTGGATTGGATCTGAAGTCAGTTCACGCAGGTGGGTTGTGTGGAATCGCCACACCACTGGACCCATTCCACACCAAGTCAGACAACTTGTCGGGCCAAGTCATGGCAAAGGCCGGTGAATTGCCGCCCGTTTGGGAAACACTGGATATCAAACTCAATCTGCTCAAAGAAATGGTTGGAAGCGGAGAAGGTGAAGCTGAATCAGTTCGCCCCCTACAACCCGGTGAGATGCTCATGCTCAATTCAGCAACTGCAACCAGTGTCGGTGTTGTCTCTGCAGTCAAAGGCAAGGATGCCTCCCTGAATCTAAGACTCCCTATTTGTGCACTGACTGGAAGTAGGATCACTCTCTCTCGTCGCGTGGGCAGCCGTTGGCGTCTGATTGGACACGGCGTCATTGCGGGGTGAGACCTTGACGGGCGTGCTCGTCGATGCTTGCGGCTGGGTTGCAGTTGTAGATGCTAGAATCAACATCGACTTGGAACTTGAATCCCAGATTGGTCCAGTTGAACTCAAGGTCACTGAAGCCGTCGTCGAAGAGTTGAGTCGGTTGGCTGAACGTGAATCAAGACCTCTCCTTCTCGAACTGCTACATGATCGGGCTGAAGTTGTCTCAGGAGAAGGAGAACATACCGATGATGAGTTGCTCAATCTGGCAACTACGAATGGTTGGCCTGTACTGACTGTGGACAGGGCACTCAAGGCCCGACTGCATGGAGACAATGCGTCGGTAATCGAGGTGCATGGCCACAAGACTCTGCGCCTAATTGAGTAGGTGTGATTGTATGCCGACATTCAGCGAAGATAAGCGCTGGGTCTGGGATTATTCTGCTGAACGGTGGATTCCTGCCAATCAAGTCGAAAAGATTGCAGAACTGAAAGATAGGGGGGTGACGGAAATCGTCATCGAACCAGGGCTGGCGATGACCGAGGATTTGGGAACGACCCATCAAGGCGAATGGGATGGTACGAATCTCAAACTATTTGCGATGGCGATGGCGTTTTTCTTACCGGGACTAGATTACAGTGTACTCGGATGTATTAAGCCACGAAAAAACAAACAAATTGGGTTGGGAATCGGGATATTGTGCCTATGTACATTTTTTATGGGAACCGCTATTTTTGCCCCATTGGCATTAATTATCTGGATTCATGGATTAGTCACCGTTGCCGGACGAGCTAGGGATAGAGTGGAAGAACTCGGCGGTTATACCAATGACATTAGAGGCCGAAGGATACAGCGGAAGGTTGGGATTTGATGAATTTGAAACATACTTTCGCTACGGGCGCGGGAACTGGGGCAATATTAGCATCGTTAGTGGCGTTGATTATGTTGACGATAGGGCTTGAAATTCCCTCTTTTGGGGCTGCCCTAGCGGTATTCCTTGGAATGATTATCGTTTCCGCATTTGCGGTGAAAAAAATATCGCAAAGAATTGGTTGTTGTGATCCAAGCCTAAAGCAACTAATTCCAATTTCATTTCTAACCTTTATTCTACCCATATTAGGTGCGGCATTCGGAGCCCCGAATAGCGATTTAGATACTCTGGCAATTCTGATTCTCCTGGGTACAATAGGTGGATTATTTTGGGCCACGCCCTTTGCGCTGTGGAACCACTTTAGGAATCGGGGTTCTGATTCGGATTGATTGCGCGTCAAAACCTCAATCAAGTGGATGAGTGATGGGTATTCCATTCTTGTCGGTCATGTTCAATGACCATCGCAGCGTTTTGATGACGCCTCGAAGAGCGGTGATATTTCGAATCGCCTCAGCATTGGATCTACGATCCATCTTGGCGCTCTTGAAATGCTCTTCCCACAATTGCTTGCGCTCTTCAGCTTCGTGCAGCATATCGCGCAGTTCTTCTTCGCTTCGACCTTGCCCATTATTGGAACTCATATTCGGGCGGGGCAACGACCACCCTTTTTCAAACTGGCGTCGGCATGCACTCCATATCTAGGGGAGAGTGAAGAGATTATCATCGTCATGCCCATCCAACAAACCAATTTTCACAGCACAATCAATCCATGCGTGTGCGTAATTGATGGCTCCGAAGGCACGGACCAAATCTCCTTGCTCGGCAAACCATTTTGCATCTGAAGTGTAGGAGTCGGCCATTTCCATCATCGTCGACAAGCGCACTCCTTCAGCACTGTCTGGGTCATGTAGAGGTGTGGATTTCTCTCTTGCGGAGGCAGTGAGTGAAACATATCGTTCGATTAACTGCGCGGTGACTTCAACATGAGGTTCAGACATCAGCACCCTCCCGTTGAGAGATTAATCGGCGTATGTCTTCTGCACGGCCCAGTGACTCGTAGAGTTCGATTGCACGACTGAGCATGCCTGCATCTTCAGCATCACGGGCGGCTTCAAAGATGACCTGTCGCTGCTCCCAATCAAGCCGTCGAATTTCTCCTGATGAAATCTCTTCGAACAGGAGTCGTCGTCGACTGACCAAGTGTGGCCCAATCCACATCCGAACAAGACCGTCACGAGTTGCCGTCAACATCCGATCACCAAGATTGGAAGCGAGTAAATCACCAGCAGGTCGACGTTCAAAGTTATCTTCAGGGGGTAATCGAATCAGATCCCCTGCGACGTCAAGGGCCCACCAACCTTCACCGGTCCAAGCCGCATCCAATGGGACCAAGCCATCCCCCGGGATACGGTCAATCCGATCCCATCCGAAAGGATTTGGGACACCTTCTTGCAAACTGCCATCAACGTGTTGAACCAAAACGCGTCCACTGTGTAATCGAGATACCCAAGACCAGCGTGTGGTCTCTATTCGGCGTTGGGCATCGTCACCACCCAATCTCAGTGCCCGCAGACAACCATCATCATCTTGAGCAAGCAATATCTCACGGTCAAGCCAGCCAATCATCTTCTGAAGAGAACCTGGGCGAAGGCGACGAATTCCTCGGCCACGACGATTGAACAAATGGATGTGGTCGCCTCGATCAGACAATAGCCAGCCACCGCCGGGACGGCGCACAACGTCGCGGAATCCGCCAGCTACTGCGCGACCTTCACCAATGAGTTCCCCCGTGGACAAATCCAACAGGAAGAAGGCGGTGCCCGCGAGAACAGCGACGTTTGTGCCGTCGTGTTCCAGTCTGTATACATCGAATGAGAATTCACGACGCCAAACGAAATCCCCATCTGCATTCAATCTTCGAACCACACTCCCTGCTGCGATGAGGGAGTCTTCGCCCAAACATGCTAGCGCTCCCACGCGACCTTCGACTTGGTGACTCCAAGCAATTTCCCAGCGATCGTCCGTCATGTTTAGACCTCCATGTGGCCATCTGAGAAATGTGCCTTGGCTTGATCAGAAATCCGGAACAATCGGGTTCTCCCCTTTTTCCGCACAGAGAGGATTCCAGCCTTGTGCAGGGCATTGAAAATCTGAGATAAGCGAGGTCGGCCAACCGCAAGATAGGCTTGCAATGCAGCATCGGAAGGAGATATCTCTCGAGCAATCGAGGCTTCAACGATGGAAATATCGGCATCGCTGAGAGATGACACCTTTTCAAAATCCAAGGCGAAGGTAGAGGTGGCTGGCCCCGGTCTATCCCGACGGAGGCTGTCCCCGATTGATTTGGCAGCAACTGGGTCCATGACTGGGGTAGGTTCTGGCTCAGGCAGGGAGTCTGCAATCCAATAGGTCGTCTCGTCGGATTCAATCTCGGGCTCCTCGGTTGGGAAATGCATCGTTTTGTCGGGTTTTGCCGCCATAGGACCTGTGGCTTGTGGCCGCAGGGCATTGTCCAAGCCAATCTCAACATTGGCCGAACGATGACGTGCAGCGAGCCCGCCAAAGGCATTTGTCGGAGCAGGAGGTTCGGTTCCCGGTTCCATCTGTAGTACAGCGCCACCCAATGCTTGCGACATGTCGGGCTCCTCAGCGTCATTGACATCCAAAGATGGTAACTCAAAATCAGGTTCTGGTTCATCGATCTCTTCATGTATCTCTTCGACGGGATCCTCGGGGAATTCTGGTTCGGGCTCTGGTTCCGTTTCAGGAATATCCCAATGGAATTCGATCTCTGGCTCTGGTCCAGGCTCTGGCTCTGGTTCCGTTTCCGCCTCCGATTCGAGTACTGGTTCAATCTCATCATCCAGTGATTCAAGTGGCTGAACTTCAGGAGGCATTCGACTTCTTGCATCATTGGGCTCCAAGTCCATCGATTGTAGCAACTCCTTTTTGCGAGTGAAGGCTGTCGATGCCCCACGTTCTGAATCAATCAAATCCCGAAGATGACGGACCAATGTGGCCGGCCTCCCACCGGTGTGCGATAGTGCTTCATCGATGAGAGAGCGAGGAGCAGACCAGCCCTGATTGCTGACTTTGCTTATTCGTGCATCGATTAGAGATCTGATTTCAGTGGAGTCAAAGTCCGGCAAAGGCTCTGTGATATCGTATACATCCTGCAAATCATCGGACCAAGCAGCCAATTGTGCGGGGGTCAGTGCGACGATGACCAATGCACGTAACCTGAGAAGAACAGGGGTCAGTCTCTCAAACACCTGATCCAAATCGGCCCCACCTACACCAGGGAAATCGAAGGTTATGAGGGGGAGATCGTCACTTTTTCCCTCAAGCTTAGCCACCATCTCCTCGATTAGCGTGTTCGTTGTTGGCGGGGCATCATATCCTACAATTCTGCAATACATCTCACTTAGGAGAGTGTTTCCGGGAGTTTCTTCAGGGTAATATGAGAACGGAAGTGGACTCGGAGATAGATTGCTCAAAACCTGTAGAATCGAAGTTCGTCCCGAACCACGTTCCCCTTGGAGGATCATTAGACGTGGGCTGCCAAAGCGCAGATGATGGCGCAAATCGGACATCAATGCACTTCGGCCAATGAACAAGGAGTAATCATTGGCTTCGATGGGGCGGGGCGAGAAGGGGTTCGCACGCATATGAGGGAGGTGCAAGGCCTTCGTAGCAGTTTTCGACATCTGGGCAGCGAACTTTACTTGGGTTTAACAAGTTAACGCAATTCTAACAGATGCAGAATCCGGTTTGGAAGCGTTGAAGATGGTACCGTGGCATATTCTACCCCAAATAAGTTCTTTTTTCATATACATAAAATATCCAATTAACGCATTGTTAACGCATTGTTAACGCGTATAATGCGTTAGTAACGCTTTGTTAACGCTTCAGGCATAGTTAGGCATCTCGTATTTTTAGCCAATCTATAGGGTTTGGAACAGTACGACTAGGAATCCTTTAGGAGGGTCTTCCGAAGGAGTATAACGAGGATTGCGTATGCCTGTTGAGAACAGTCGTCTGAAGGGATTCTACAAACTGAGTGTCAAAGAGCGTCGTGAGAAGGTTGCAGAACTGGCGAATCTCGACCAGGAAGCAATTGATGCATTGGCCGCAACCGGCGAACTTTCGGAAGCAGCGGCCGATCGAATCATCGAAAATGTCATCGGAACACTGGCGCTTCCTGTCGGAATTGCGACGAATTTCATCATCGATGATGAACATTACATCGTACCCTTTGCCCTAGAAGAACCCTCAGTTGTAGCAGCTGCCAGCAACATGGCCAAGCGTTGCCATGCAAAGGGGGGTTTTGTCTCAAACAATACCGACCCGATTATGATTGGACAAATTCAAGTCGTCGGGTGTGAGGATGCATTTGCGGCGAAAGGTGCCATTTTGGAAGCCAAAGACGGTCTTATTGCCGCTTGCAATGAAGTTGATCCTATTCTGGTCAAGTTCGGAGGTGGTTGCAGGAATCTCGAGGCCAGAGTCATAGACACAGAATCCGGCCCAATGGTCATTGTACACATCCTCGTCGATTGTCGTGATGCCATGGGGGCGAATGCAGTCAATACAATGGCAGAAACCATTGCTCCAAGAATCGAAGCGATTACTGGCGGCACGGTGATTCTCAGGATAATCAGCAATCTGGCTATTCACCGTCTAGCCCGGGTCAGTGCAACATTCACGCCCGAAGAGATGTCAAATGCAGGGGATGCAGCACAAGGCGCTGATGTCATTGAGGGTATCTTACAAGCGTACCATTTCGCGGCTGCAGACCCTTTTAGAGCAACAACGCACAACAAAGGCATCATGAATGCAATCTCGCCAATTGGTGTAGCCTGCGGTCAAGATTGGCGGGCAATAGAATCAGGGGCCCATTCCTATGCATCGTATGAGCGAACCTATGGCTCCCTAACTCACTGGGAGAAAGACGCCGACGGGAATCTAGTCGGTTCCATCGAGTTGCCGATGCCCGTGGGACTTGTCGGAGGTGCTGTTCGTGTTCATCCAGTGGCTAAGGCCAACGTTGCCATAATGGGGGCCAGAACTGCGGATGATTTGGCCAAAGTAATGGCGGCAGCTGGATTGGCACAGAATCTTGGTGCCTTACGCGCACTTGCAACCGTAGGAATTCAGGCAGGCCACATGAAATTGCATGCGAGAAACATGGCTGTGACGGCGGGCGCGGAAGATCACGAAGTCGATGCTGTGGTAGATATGATCCGGGCCAGTGGGGAAAGAATTACTGCAGCCGCAATTGAAAGCGCACTGAATGATCTCAGAGAAGGATAGTCACTCCTCTTCATCTTCGACGATGATTTCAGCGCTAGATTCGTCCCATCCTTCGGTGACAGGCACCTCGGGTGCATCTTGAATATCATCGTCACCATCACCAAGGCTTGCGGCCAATTCTGCACCATCCATTCCCATGTTCGATGCGTGTTCCCTGAACCACTTGCGTACTTTCTTTGATTCAGCATATGGGCAACCAAACATCTCGGCAAAGCGTCGTGTTGTTGTCAGTCGACGGGAAAGTCCATCTCTGCGCCTGTCAATCAATCCAAGATGAGCGAGGTCTCGAACGTGTTCATAGGCACGCTGTCCAATCATATCGACCAACTGACTCTGGGCCATGGGTTGATGATAAGCTATGAGTGCGGCGGCGGCAAGCAAGCGCTGAGGAATTTCGGTTCTGAATGAAGATGGAATGTGGTTGGCCAACTTGGGTTTGACTTCCATGACCCAACGGCCACTGACGTCGGTCAATTGTAGGGCACCACCTGGTCTTCGTTTCATTGTGTGCTGAAGTGATTCAAGACTGGTCACAATCTCACCGGGGGTAGTTTGCATAGATTCTGCCAATTCATCGACAGAAAGAGATCTCCCTGCACCGAATAGAGTGGCTTCAAGAAGAGTGCGGAGGTTGACTTCACTCACCATCTTCGCCCCCTAAGTCTTGATTGGAGCTAATGCCGAGTTCCGATTTGATGGTGGTAAAATCGCCAATCTTGGGCCATTTGTCCTGCAGGAAAATATCCCCATGTGGATATTCCATTTGCCAGAGGTCAGTGAAACCACGATGGGTTAGGAATAGTGCTGAGACGAAGCCTGCGACTTGCCCCTCAACTTCAGCCTCCTTCAGGGCCCATCCTTCTGTAGCAGAATGTTCGGCGAGTTTGCTCGAGACTTGATCAAGGGTAACTGGGGCCCCTTCTGGACTGGCGGCCCGAAGGGCCTCCCAACAACGGCGGATGTCTTCTTCCAAGTCTTCCTTGTGCATTCGAGTGGTCACATTGGACATCCAATCCGAGACTTCAGCAGCGTGTTTGATTCTACTAGCCTCTCGGATTCGGCGTTCCTCTGCATCTTGATGGGCACCTTGCAATGACAAGAGTAGTTCAGCCAATGTGACGGGTCGGCCTTCTTCACGTTTGATACGCCCATCCAGAAGATCTGGTAGAGAATGCGTAGTCTGACCAGTAATGATTCCGACACTGAAATTGTATTCCTCATCCTCAAATTCGGTTTGCCAACCTTCCAACGCCCAAGGGTCGTCTTCCCACTCCTCATCTGCTCGTTCTGCGCGCTCAAGAAGAGTCGAAGCTTGTCCATGGAGAATTTGCCAAGCCATTCGAATGAGGCGCCCGCAAGTTGGGAGATCGACATTTTCAGCGTCTTTGGTTCTCTCATTGAATTGTTCGATGAATACGGACAAATCAACATCCCAAGGATCTAAACTGGCATCATTGAACATTTGGAATACCAATGCTACTGAGCGGTCGAATGGGTCAATGAGACTCTGGTGCTCAGCACTTTCTAAATCTGCTATCTCAATCAGTCGATCGATGTATCGATGCTTGTCGAGATTGGAGTCATCCTGTTCGCCAAGCAACTGCTTGACTATGGGAGTCTGCATTTGACGGGTCTCGAGTAGAGACATCGAAATCACTCCTGTTCCTCAACTTCAGGGGCTTCGGTTTCCTCGGCCTCTTCTTCGGTTTCCTCGGCCTCTTCTTCTGCCGTTTTTGCGTCGACTGCGCGAACCCATTCGTTCCTCTCTACCATGTCCTCTTTGTCATCCGCAGCACGATCTGCAAGTGAGGTGATTGTCACGTCAGGGCCATCTGATTCGATGATCTCGGGGCCTTCATTGTCTACCTCGTCGGCTTCATCCCCACTCTTATCTCCCTCCGTAGGAGCATCTAGTAGAGATCCACCTAGGCTAGCAGGTGCAGGCAATTCTTCTGGAACAGATTCCATCTTTGATGGGTCCGGAAGATCCTTCGTCAATTCGGCCTTCTGCTCCAAGGAGGCTTCTGCGGCCTTAAGTTCAGCTTCTGCGGCCGCGCCGAGTTCAATCGCTTGTTCACGGTCAAAGTCGGTAATTCGACGGCTGCAGCCATCTCCTGCGTGTGTGATGCCGATGTGGTGATCAGCCATTTGCAGACTGACCTTTCGTAGCGTTACCATGATGAATTGGGCACGTTGACTGCGAAGTCGGCACAATCCTGCAATCAGTTCAGCATTGAAAGCATCTAGATTCTGGTCAACTTCATCGAAGTAGTAGAATGGGCTGGGTTCGTAATCTTGGATAGCAAAAATCAATGCCAATGCGGCCATCGATTTCTCCCCCCCAGACAGGAGTCTGAGTTTGCTCTTGCTGGATTTCCCCTTTGGTTGACACCACATCTCTAGGCCACCCGCGAAGGGATCCTTGGGGTTCTCAAGGCGAAGTTCCGCCTTGCCACCATCTGAGAGGCGGTCATACACTCGCTTGAAATTTTTAGAAACGATTCCTAACACTGTGGTCAATCGAGACTTGCGTTCACCTTCTAACTTCCCAGTGAGTTCGATGAGGTCGGTTCGACGCTTTCGAAGGACGACCGAATCATCGGTGATGCGGGTTAGGCGTTCTTCGGCCTCATCGTATTGTTCGATGGCCATCATGTTCACATCGCCAAGATTGCCTATTCGTCGTTCGATGTTTCGAACACTGGATTCTGCATCACCTACACTGGGCAAATCGATATCTTCAGACAGAGGTTGGATGTTCTGCGAGGCCATGTCCTGAGTGAGTTCTTCGAGGAGGCCGCGTTTGTTCTCAATCTCTTGTGAAAGTTCATCACAGCGATTGCGAAGTGATTCGCGGGTTGCACTGTTCTGCTCAAGAGCAGCCTTGATGCCAGCACGATCTTCACGAAGTGACTTTGAGCGCTCATTGAGTTCGCGATGTTCTTCGGCAACTTGTTCGTGAGCTTCGCTCACCGTTCCCAATTCGATGTTCAAGGTTTCGATCTCAGCATTGAGTTCCTCAATGCGGGCTTCACTCTTTTCAACGATGGTGTTTTGCTCAGAAATTCGGCGTTCTATTTCATCGACATTGCGTTGCAACAGTTCGGTGTTTGCATTTCCAGTAGCTAGTTTGGACTCCGCTTCAATCTTAGCCTGCATCGCAGCGTTTCGTAATTCATCGCTGGCCCGGAGTCTCTCAGATACATGTTCAGGAGATGATGACAGGAGGCTGTCTGAGGCGTTCTGACGAGCGGTGACTGAGGATTCGTAGGCTTCAGTTGCAGCATCTGCACGTTCCTGTGCCTTTCGATGTACATTCTTGTATTCAGTGAGTTGAGCATTACAGACCTTGACTTTGTCATCTGCCGATTCAAAGTCTGTATTTGCACGCTTCATGTCTTCTTGCCATACCCGTAGTTTCAGACTGGAATCGTCGGTCCCAAGATTGTTGATGCGATCACGGAGACGGTGCTGATTCTGGCGTGATTCAGCGAGAGCGGCGTTCACTGTATTGGAGAGTAATTCTAGGCGGCTGAGTTCAGATTCCGCCTGCTGGACCGCATTCATCCCTGCGATATTGCCGCCGAACTGTGGACGACGTCCTCGAACGGCTCCACCAACCATGGCACCACTGGCCTCTGTTATACTGCCATCTAGGGTGACCATGCGTACTCCTCCCATGTGACGGCGCGCTGTGCCCATATCTCGAACGATGAGAGTGTCTCGAACAGCGTGTTTGACTGCAGATTCGATTGATTCATCATAAATCAGAAGATCGAATGCAAACCCAATGACACCGTCTTGGCGTGAAGTCATGACTGCCTTTCCACCAGGTCTGCGCAAGGTTAGTTTGTTGAGAGGTAGGAATGTGGCTCTACCCGCCCGATTGTCACGGAGCCACTTGATACAAGTGGCCGCAGTTTCATCATCTCGGACGATGATGCTGTTCATCCCACCGCCGAGCGCAAATGCCAATGCCTCTTCGTGCTCAGCATCCTTCGGTTCGCATAATTGACCCAACGGGCCCAGAATCCCCTGAACTTGGCCTGAATCTTTGAGTGACATGACGGCAGATACGGCTTGAGCAAGTCCGGCTTTCGCGCCTGATTTGTTCTCCATCTCACCCTGTGCTCGGGCTAGGGAACGCTCAGCTTCACGGACCTGGCGCTCTACATCCTCAGTTTGTTCCATCAGTGTACGCTCTTCGCGCTGGAGACGAGTGAGTTCTTCGGCCAACTGGCCACGATCGTTATTGCCATCGCCAATCTGCAAATCTTCACCAATCAACTGTTGGTCGTCTCTTGTTAGGCGGGCATCGGCGAGAGACTCTTCGAGTTCGGCGAGGCGTTCCTCTGTCATCGTGACCTGATTGAGAGCGCGGTCGGCCTCAAGTGATGCTGTGACTCGAGTTTCGTCAGCCTTGGTGACTGCTTCGGTGGCCTTCCCAAAGGCTCGATTGAGGTCGTGTGTGGCACGATCCCCGCCTGAAATTGCATCACGTGCAGCCTTTTCTTCGGCCGTGGCGGATGTCATGTCAGCATCAGCCTTGACTAGGGCTCCTTCGGCTTCGGATAGATCCACTTGATGTTGTTCAAACGCATCTTGGGCACTGGACTGTTCTTTCGAAAGAACTGTGAGTTCGTCCCGAGCCTCTTCAACGGCTGATTCTGAATCTGAAATTCGATCCTTGCGAGTTTCGACGTCCACCTGTAATTTTCGAAGTCGTTCGCCGAGAGCCTTGCCATCGTCGCCAAGCACCGAGTTGAGTTGCCGTTCAATATCGGCGATTTCATCATCCAACTCTAGTAATTCCGAACTGGTCTCTCGGATTGATTCGGATAATCCTTCGATTCGAGAAAGATATCCTGTTCTTTCGTCAGCAATCATCTGGATGTCGTTCAGGCGTGAGCGATGACGCGCGTGGATGGCGGTAACTCTGGCATTTTCCAAAGCGTCCGCAAGATTGCGATATTTCATCGCCTGTTCTCGCTCCTTGCTGAGGGTTTTCAGGCGAATCTTGAGTTCATCTTCGAGAAGAGTGATGCGTTCAAGGTATTCCTCTGCCTTCTTTCGTTGTCTATCAGCACGTTTGATTTCATCGTCATAGGCTGTGACACCAGCGACGTCATCAAGCACTTTGCGTCGTTCTCGGGTGGTCATGGTAGACAAAAGAGTGACGTCGCCCTGAAGGACGATGTTGTAGCCATCGCCACGTGCTCCGGCCTCGGTAAGAATTCGCCTGAATTCAGTACTGGTGGACGAACGCTCGTTCAGATAGTAAGCCGTGACAGAATCATTCTTTCGATTCAACTTGACCGTTCGAGTGAATCGAACCTCGTCAGTATCTACTCGTAGACGACGATTGCCGGAAGCATCCTTGGCGTTGTCAAACACCAGAGTTGCGGTACAAGAGCGGGCGGGTTTGTCCTTCTTGCCTCCGTTGAAGATGAGGTCCTTCACGTTCTGAGCTCGCAGACTCTTGGCACTGCGCGGACCAAGCACAAATTGAACTGCATCGCCACAGTTACTCTTCCCACTTCCATTGGGGCCAGTAATTGCTGTGAAACCCAATTCAAAGGGTATCACCATCTCCCCTTTGAATGATTTAAAATTCTCTAACTCTATCGCCTTCAGATACATCCCATCTCACCTGTTTGTGTATCGCGAAGATACACGTCAGAATGCTGTCGAATTTACAACCGCTATAAACACCACCCCTCGCGTACGCGAGCAGAGTTAGATTTTTCATTAAGATTCGCGGCGCCGTGATGCGTTTAGTTATCAGCCCAAAGTCCCACTGTTTCCACATTGGTTACAACCGGCTCCATTGCAGTAGTGGCAAGTCCGTCCAACTTTATCTTCCCAATTGTCATCTGCATTGACTTGGAATGGATCCTCAAAGTCATCTAGCATCAGTGCTCGACGAAGGTCCCCCACAGAGAAATCTCCACCGAGGTGGCGTTCGGCTGGACCCCTGAATCGACGGGATCCTGAATCCCTGGTGCTCGAACGACCCCGTCCTCTCTTACGCATCGAACCTCCGACCAAGGATATGAGCAGGGCGATGGTTAACAGAAGGAGAGAGACGCCGTTGGGGAAAGAGAAACCAAACAGTTCACTGGCGTCTAGTGGCTGGCCATTCTCAGTCAGCATACCAAACAAATCTGCCGTTCCCACCAATGCAACAAGCATACCGATTCTCTGGAGGTTCTTCCCTTGACGCTCGTTTCGATTGAGGTGTCGTTTGCTTGAGAACAACGAACGGAGCGCCTTCCATGTCACCAACACACCCACGAACATGAGAAGAGCATCGATTGGTTCCCAAGTCCCTAGGGGTTGCAGACATTCTGAAATGCCCACGCTGTTCAAATCAGCCTGAATCGCCGATTCACTACATGCGCCACTGAAAACCATGGTCAGGACGAGTTTGTTCATTTCGCCACTGCCCATCTGGTAAAAGCCGATATGAAGATTCCAGAGTGTGAGGACAGAGAGTAACAGGCCGACCGCGAGTTTAGCGACGTGCTTGCCTCGACCCATTGTGTTCAATGTATACCGGACGAGTATTATGACTATCGACGGGTTCCCCCGGAGAGGGTAACGTTGAATGCAATAATGCCAACCACGGAATGGGAAGGGTGAGTGATATTGGCCGATGTTGTGGTTGTCGGATCTGGAATTGCGGGCCTATTTGTGGCGACCCGCTGTGCTAGGGCAGGATTGTCGACCCTCGTTGTGACTAAGAAAAATCTCTCGGATTCATCCACGAATTGGGCGCAAGGAGGAATCGCTGCTGCGATGTCTAATACTGATCTTCAAGCCCATATCAATGACACCATAGAAGCCGGTTGTGGCCTCAGTCAACCGGAAATTGTCGAAATGGTTGTGAGGGAAGCCGCCGATCGTATAGAGGATTTGATTTCATCAGGAGTTCGATTCGATTCCAACGAAGAGGGTTTTGATTTGGCCATGGAAGGTGGACATTCATCGCGACGAATTCTGCATACAAAGGATGCGACGGGGGCAGAAATAGAACGAGCACTCATCGTGGAAGCGAGAGCATCTCCGAATCTAGAATTGTTAGAATCCCACATGGCCATAGATCTGATTCTAGAAGATAAATTAGCAGAAATCAAAGAAATTGCTGGCATTTGGATTCTTACACCGAATGGTGAAGTTCAAACAATTTCTGCACAAGCCGTGATTATTGCGACGGGTGGGGCTGGCCACATCTATCGTCAGACAACAAATCCCCCTGTTGCAACCGGGGATGGAATTGCTATGGCCCACAGAGCAGGGGCAAAAGTTCGTGATTTGGAATTCGTGCAATTCCACCCAACGGCACTGGCACTGCCTGGGGAGCGTCCGTTTCTGATTACCGAAGCACTGAGGGGGCATGGTGCAATTCTGATGACGAGCAGGGATCTAGAGAAATGGAAGGAAAGTGGAGGTGCGCCTGCAGAATATTCTTTCATGCTCAATCACGATTCAAGGGGTTCCTTGGCGACCCGGGATATCGTTGCAAGAGCAGCTGACCAAGAAATGAAGAAGAGTGGAGAGAACTCTGTCTGGTTAGTCACATCCCATCTTGAAAAGAATGCGGTACAGGAACGATTTCCAACGATTCAATCTCGGTTAGATAAACATGGATTGGAACTCGGCGTAGATGCTTTGCCAGTCGCTCCAGCTGCCCACTATATGGTGGGTGGAATTTCGGTCGATGAAAATGGCTTATCTAGACAACAGCCTTCTTGTTCAAATGAATTGCAGTACCCCGGTCTATATGCAATTGGGGAAGCCGCTTGCACGGGCCTACATGGAGCCAATAGATTGGCATCGAACAGCCTGCTGGAAGCAGTCGTATTTTCCCATAGATGTGCATCGCATGTGATTGAAAACGTATCAAGAAATCTTGATGATTCTAACCCCCCAGAATGGCGTGCTGAGGGATTGTCAGATTTGGTTGAACATTCTCCGTTGAGGAGTGACCGAATTGCACTGCAATCAACCATGACCGATGATGTCGGGTTGGTCAAAAGAGATGCGAGATTACTACGAGCCCAACGTCGACTTGAATTGCTAAGAGAGGAAGTTGATCGTATTTGGAGAGGGAGCCTGCCAACTCAGGAAGTCATAGAATTGCGCAATATGATTCATGTTTCACGACTAGTCACGGCTGCTGCATTGAAACGTAAAGAAAACGTAGGGCTGCATCACAATTTGGATTATGATTAGACGCGGGTACTCTGCTCAATTCCCTTCACGAGAGCATGCAATGTTTGATTTCGAGGTGTGGGGATGCCTAGGGCTTCTCCACGCTTGACGACTTCGCCACAGATTGAATCAATCTCTGTTTCACGGCCAGCCATGATGTCCTGCAACATACTCACACGATTGTCAGCTGTTGCCCGGCAAAGGTCCTCGAGCGATTGTGCTAGATCAAAATCAGTCAGATCAACCCCCTCTGCAGATGCGATGCGAGCCGCCTCCTCCATCGCGGCCAGACCTGTTTCAAACAGTTCGGGTTGTAGGAGCATCTCGCCGTTCAGTACACCGGCGATGGCACAAACGGGATTGATAGCAACATTCAGTAACAGTTTCGTCCAGATGGTCTTGTCGATATCTTCTGACCATATGGGGTGTAAGCCGGCTTCATCGAAGGCGGACATGAGGATGTCTATTCTGGGCTCAACTGGTTCAAGGTCACTGCCTTCAAAGGCCCCCATCTTGATGGTGCCACGACTAGTCCAACGAACTTCGCCAGGCCCAATTCGAATGGCCCCATGTGTGGTTGATGCGCCAATGACACGGTGCTTGCCGACAAAATTTGCTAGTTTGTCCATGTGTCCAATTCCATTGGACAAACACATTGCAAGCCCATTGAGTGACAAAACTTTGTCAGCGATTCGGCACAAATCGAGAATATCGTAACTCTTCCCGCATAGAATTGCATAATCGGCCCAACCTTGCATTTCTACAGGAATCTCCCCTTGGGTGGTGTCGAGAACGGTCCAACGATCTGGTGCCAGCGCTACGGTACGGCCATCTGGCGTATCCAGAAGGAGGCCGACGGCTTCGAGGGCTTGAGCCGTTTCTCCGCGCGCGCATAGCAGCACTTCGCATCCCGCGCGCGCGAGGCGCGAGGCAACCAAGCCACCTATGGCGCCCACGCCCAGCACAGCTACGCGCATCAGTCACCACCTCCATCGCATCCTTCGGTTGCGATGCAATGTGCCACAAGATGCAGGGTCCAAAGGTCCTCGGTCGATTCGAACCAAAATAACTGGAAAATATCCGGATTCCCTGTGGCCGTCCCGTTGATGATAGGGACATGTTCACCGGGCCCTAGGGTGAAATCAGAGATGTTCCATTCGGCGGTGACTCCGAAAGCCGCGGTTTCAATCCTGACATCGATGGGTTGGTCGTCGACATTGACCCAACTAGGGATTACGTTAGTCCAACCCCCTCCTCCGGCATGATTCAATGTGCCATTTGTGGGAACAAGATTTGCATACCAGCTTTTCTGCCCATGGCCACAGACGATAATGCGGCCTGAATCCGGTAGGATGATTGTGCCGTTCTCACGATTCTCCGGCAGTGGTGCGAGTGGGATATCGGAGAGGTTCAGAATCCAAGATCCATTCTCATCTGTCGGAATCGAGGTGCTAACTCTGTCCATTGGGCAGATAAGAGGGTCCTCCTCTTCGAGCAGTGCGATGTATTCCCAGTCGCTGTGCCCCCATCCTGATGCAGTGGCGGGCCATGCCCCTGATGCACGCTCTGGAGCCATCCCTTCGACAGGAAGATTCCATCGGAGAGTTGTGCCGTCATCCATTGTGACCAAAAGGCCGGGAGCGAACGCTCCATCGATGAATGTGAGACGATGCGAACCAAACTGTCCAGTGATGCAGACCTCCATCTCATCCCCTGCTGGTATGGCAATTCGATCTGCGCCGTCGAACGAGAATAGTGGCGCATAGATGTGATTTGCGTCAATGGTCAAATTTCCAGCCCGCTCGTCATCCAACGTCACGTTCGTGCAATATCTAGGGGTTTCAGCATCTCCATCCCAATTCCAAGCTATATCCAACGGCATGGGCGTGACATCAGGAGTTAGGTTCACCTCATGGATTCTCGATAATCCATCTTCAAGCCATATAATCTGAAGAACAGAAGGGCCGCCAATTTGGCCAAGAGTTGGTGATGGCCATTCTACTTCCAACGATTGTTCTGAAATCGGGCCGATTTCATTGAAAATACAAGATTCCCATGGATGCCCACAACCGTCAGCAATCTGGTCATGTTCAATGGCTCCAAGCCATTGGAATTGGAATTCTATGTCCATCGACATGACGCCCTCTGTCTGGAGAGGGAGAGATATTTGGACAACCTCATCTGCGGAAAATTGGACCTCAGTAGGCCATTCGGAAGTATCAAGTCCAGCGTCCCAATTATCAAGATCTCCCACCGGCACTAAACCAGGGAATCCGAGTAATAGAAGTGCAACCATAACGATTGCAAATTGGTTTTTGCTACTTTCATCAAATCCTTTTGATTCGTTCAACACGAATGGGGCGGCACTAGATTCGGGGCTGAAGCGCCGCCATACACCCAAACCAATCAAAACCAACCATGGCCAGTATCCTCCATTCATGAGGACATAGATTCCTGCGGCGAGAATGCCAACGAAAAGCCACGTCTGAGTACTTCCCTCCTCCATTTCACCCGGATTCAATAGAGCAGAAAGGAGGCGGTCCCCTGGGAATCCAGGTAAGGGCAGTAGTAGAATCCAACCCATTGTGGTGAGTGCGATTCCCGCCAAGCCCAATGGGTGCAACCAGGCTGAACGAAGAACTATTTCTTCGGAAGTAAAGACCATGCTCAAAATGAATTCAGGTAACAAGGAGGAGTTAACCATCGTTGGAGTGCTGTCGAAATGTGGAGATGAGTTCGAGGTCAGCCAATAACCCATGAGGGTAAATGCGAATCCCGACACAATCAATGTCAACGGTGTGATGAGTGTCATTGCTGCAAGAGATTTACGATCCCTAAATGCAACCAAGTCCATCCTACGCTGACTCGTGAATCCAATCAGACCAAAGGGCCAGATTGGAGCACCCGGCGTCATTAGAAACGGGACCGCCAATGGGATGTGGTAACCTAAATCAACGCCGCTTCTAAGTCCGATTCTTCGACGCAAATCGCTGCCAACGAACATCACAAATGAGATGGGTAAGGCAAACCAGCAAAATGCATCGGCCAGTAAGTCGATATCGGTCAACTTCAATTCTGAATCCTGAAGTTGTAGCCAAGCAGCTCCGGCTAAGGTCAAGAAGAATGTGAAGACGGTCCAAATCGCAGAAATCTGGCCATTTGAAAGTCCAATTCCGCGAGGTGGTTCTGGCAGGATAATGAGGTCGTAGGGATTCCCTTCTTGCAGAATTGCAATCCAAGACAGGCCTCGCAAATGACGATTCAGTGCGTTTAGTGCATCATCAGCGTTGTCTTGCTGATTACCGAGTTTCACTTCCCAACCGATCTCGACATCGTGCATCTCTTCGATGATGTGGAACCGGCGTTGAACAATGCGCTCAAGGAGGTCTCTATGCGACCAGAGATCTGCGTCAATACGGATGGGCTCAATCACGTCTTGGCCGGTCATAGTCCCACCTCTGGTGGGACGGGCGCCCCTTCAACCGATATATGACCCACGCCTGATGGAAGTGGCGAGCAGGACCTATGGTCCTGCTCACTTGTTCTTGAATCGCTTGAGACGGAACGTCTCTTCGCGCTCCATTTCTTCAAGTCGTAATTGGATGAAAGATTGGGCCTCTTTCATTTCAGGGATGACCTTGAATTCAAGGGCGTTGACTCGGCGTTTTGTAGCCTCAATCTCGACTAGTAATCGCTTGAGTGTTGCCTCCATCTCAGCTGCTTTGACAATTCTTTCAATGAGTTTGGAATATCCGTCAGCGGCCTCATCTATGTAGGCTGATCCTCCGATGAGGCCCATGCCACGATCTACAATTGTACTAGTCAAGTTGGTGCCTTCGACACTAGGGACAACCACGCCCATGATGTTGCGTGGTTTGACTTCAACCTCAGGGTGGTTCGAAATCGCAATGGCGGCACTCTTCACGGCAAGGCCACCTTCTATTGCACCGGCCAAACTGATGCCCTGCACGGCTTCCCTGTAAGTCTGAACGAGGCCTTCTCGTGCCTCAATCATCTCTGATAGAAGCATTCGGAACTCGTGGAATAGACCATCTCGCTTTAGTTTGAGGAGATTATAGCCATTCTGTGTCTGCTTGATTCGTCGCTTAAGATTGATGAGTTCAGAACGTGTGGGTTTGATGTCCAACGCCATGATTCTCGCCTCCTTCAATCAATTAATCAGTGCACTCATTTCTTTTCTGTAGGGTGGTATTTGTCAATCCACTTCTGGTCTAATCGAACCAGATACTTGGTCGAGATATTCTGCATGAGATCCCAGCATAAATCCAGTGTCTCATCAATCGAACGGTCCTCGTCACGACTCTGGCGTAGGAACTTGTCTTCAAAGAGGGCAGAGAACTCCAACAACTGTTTGTCACGTTCGTTCAAAGCATCTTCACCGACAATGGCGACAAGTCCGCGCAATTCGCGTCCTTGAGCATATCCAGCATACATCTGATCAGAGACAGACTTGTGGTCCTCACGCGTCGTCTTCTCACCAATGGTACCTCCCATCAATCGAGATAGACTGGGTAGTACGTTGATGGGTGGATAAATACCCGAACCATGCAACTCACGGGAAATCACAATCTGGCCCTCGGTGATGTATCCAGAAAGATCTGGAATGGGGTGAGTGATATCGTCACCAGGCATGGTGAGAATCGGGAACTGCGTGATGCTGCCCTTCTTACCCTTCACCAGACCTGCGCGCTCATACAGCATGGCAAGATCAGTGTACATGTAACCAGGATAACCACGTCGACCTGGAACTTCTTCACGAGCAGCACCAACCTGACGCAATGCGTCGCAGTAGTTGGTGACATCCGTGTAAACCACGAGAACGTGATAGTCTTGCTCAAATGCGAGATATTCCGCGGCGGTTAGAGCCAGTCGAGGGGTAATCAAACGCTCGACTGCAGGGTCATCTGCCAGATTGACGAACAGTACCGCGTTCTCTAGTGCACCGGTTCGCTCCAAGTCACTTCGGAAGAAATTGTATTCTTCAGCAGTGATTCCCATGGCACAGAACACCACAATGAACTCTTCATCGGAATCGGTCAATTTGGCCTGACGTGCAATCTGCAGGGCGATATCGTTGTGAGGTAGGCCAGAAGCGCTGAAAATGGGCAACTTCTGTCCACGAACAAGTGTCGTACAGCAATCGATCGCACTGATTCCAGTCTGAATGAAATCGTGAGGTGACTGACGGCTGTAGGGGTTGATTGCAGCACCGATAATGTCCGCATTTGACTCAGCGACAATGTCAGGACCGCCGTCACGCGGGCGTCCTGCACCATCGAGAATGCGTCCAATGAGGTCCTTGCTCACAGGGAGCTTGAACACGTCACCCATGAATTTGACACCAGTGCCGAGATCGACACCGGCTGTGCCTTCAAACACCTGAACGACAACAAGGTCGTCACTGGTATCGAGTACTTGCCCGTTCTTCATGGTGCCATCGGTTAAGCGCAATTGCACAATTTCACCAAAGGCAACAGGTTCTGTCTTGTTTAGGAACACAAGAGGTCCCTTTACATCTGTGATTGTTCTGTATTCTTTTCCACTCATCTAAATCACTCCTCCACTGCAGATGCAATCTGCTTTGTCATTTCCTCAACCAGTCCATCCATTCGATCGAGGTACCCTTCCTCAAATCGGGCACGCATCAAATCTGTTCGACCTGGGACGTTGACCACATCTTCGAGTTGGGCGCCGGCCGCAAGGGCTTTCTTGGCTGAATCTTGGAACGCTAGGATGGCCTTGGCCATCTGATATTGTTGATCAACGCCAGAATAGGCGTCAATTTCATGGAATGCGTTCTGCTGCAAGAAGAATTCACGAATCATTCGTGCCACTTCAAGCGTCAGTTGCTGATCCACGGGAAGTGCATCGGAACCGACCAATTGGACAATCTCCTGCAATTCGGCTTCAACTTGGAGAAGACTACTCATCTCAACGCGGACCTCAGGGAAGTCCTGAGCGATATTGTCGCGGAACCACTGATCCAAACTCTGTGGATACAGAGAATAAGAATTCAACCAATTGATTGCAGGGAAGTGTCGTTGACGCGCAAGCGGTGCATCAAGACCCCAGAACACCTTGACGATGCGCAGAGTACCCTGACTGACTGGCTCGGAAATGTCTCCACCAGGGGGAGACACAGCACCGATGACGGTGACTGAACCATCCTCTCCTTCAAGCGTCTCTACACGACCTGCTCGCTCGTAGAATTCAGCGAGTCGGCTGGACAGGTACGCAGGGTATCCTTCCTCACCGGGCATTTCTTCCAAACGGCTGGAAATCTCACGCATAGCTTCGGCCCATCGACTGGTCGAGTCGGCCATCAATGCAACATCATAACCCATATCTCGGAAGTATTCGGCAATCGTGATGCCGGTGTACACCGATGCCTCGCGGGCAGCCACGGGCATATTGGACGTGTTGGCAATCATCACAGTCCGATTCATCAGGGGCTTCCCGGTGTTTGGATCAATCAAGTGAGGGAATTCATCCAACACTTCTGTCATCTCATTACCACGCTCACCACATCCAATGTAAACCACAATCTGTGCATCGGAATATTTGGCCAGTGATTGCTGGGTCACTGTCTTGCCCGATCCGAATGGACCAGGGATTCCAGCAGCTCCACCCTTTGCAAGGGGGAATAGGAAATCCAGAATGCGCATACCGGTGACGAGCGGTGTATCTGGCGCGTATTTCTGGGTGTATGGCCGGGGTGTTCGAACCGGCCATTTCTGCATCATGGCAATCTCAGAGCCATCGTCTAGATTGCAGACGATGTGGGTGACGTTGAACTCACCTGATTCGATACTAGTGACCTTGCCACCTTGACCGGGAGGAACCATGACTTTGTGAACAATGGTTTCAGTTTCCTGAACTGTACCCAAAGTCGTTCCTGCACTAACCTCGTCGCCAACCGATACGGCGGCCTCAAAGTTCCACAACTTCTCTTGGTCCAATCCATCGGCGTCAACACCTCGCTCGATGAATGTCCCCATCGTTTCTGCGAGAATCGGCAGCGGGCGCTGGATACCGTCGTAAATTTGCGTCAGTAAACCGGGCCCCAATTGAACCGATAGCGTCTGACCGGTGCGTATCACCGGCTCGCCCGGGCGGATGCCGGACGTATCTTCATACACTTGAATCACAGACTTGTCACCGTGTAGTTCGATCACTTCGCCCATCAATCCTTCATGTCCTACTCGTACAACTTCATACATCCGCGAACGGATGCCTGTGGCCGTCACCACAGGGCCTGAAATACGGTATATCACTCCATTTTCGTCACTCATTTTTCGTCACTTCCTTTTATTTGGAATCACTTCCATAGATCGACGCCAAGCGCCGATTTGATGGACTCTCGGAGGGTATTATCCTCTTCAGTCCCAATGCCCAAAACCGTGGGCGTAATGCTGTCTGCAATCCGCGAGCGGAGTCTGTCAGACAATAGAGTCAGATTTGCACTGTCAACTACGACAATGCCAACATCCTTCTGGGTGAGTAAATTTCGCATTGTATCTGCGAGTGCTTCATCGCCCTCTGGATGATACAGGCGAGTCACGCCTGCCAATTGGAAACCGAGTGTGAATTCGGGGGTGCCTACAACTGCAATCTCCATTTTTTCACCTCAGATATTCATGTGCGCTTCAATGACCTCGTCAGAAAGACCGGCCGCCTTGCCACGCACGAGCAGACGGATGTTTCTCACCTCGAGTACCTTGCTCTCGAGATAATAGATTACAGGGAAGGCAGACAAAGGATTTCGGTGACTCAATCGCCTCAATGAATCTCGTTGCTGGGATTCAAGATAACTAACGACTGGATCAAGGCCACCTGATTCACCGGCCGCCTGAATTGCTTCTTCAAGGCCCGATGTATCCATATTTGGCAATCTTCGGAGAACCTCAATCAAGGCTTCTTCGGATTCCGCCTGGGCAGCATTTCGGAGCATATTGTCCCGAAGTGTCTGTCCGCCTTCAAGCATCAATTCACTGCGCTGTTCAGTGGAGATGTTCTGTCGCAGTGCGCGCAGCAGATTGATGATGTTTCGATAATCAATCTCTGTTCGAAGGTGGGTTAACAGAGCCCTATGTTCATGTCCGCTTGATTTCAATGCAGATACTGCATCCCTGTAGTAATGTCGATCCAGCACATCCTCGTATACCTGCAATGGAGCATCCGAATCGACACCCGATATGCCAGAACCCCATGGAGTTCCGCGCATAGAAAGTGCTGCATCGGCCAATGTATTGCTCTGATTGGCAAGTTCAAGCCAATCGGTGTTTAGATCGTTCTCCTCAGGCAAAACCATATTCGCAAGATCTTCTGAAGAGACGCCACTATTGACGGCCCTCAATACAGTCTTAGCGTTGTGGTAAGAGAAGCGCAGAGCAAATACAGATACAATGCGCCGCAATCGACCTTGGCAATACCCCATGACCTCGCTCAAATCTCGATCAAGGTTGTGACTCAACGCTGCCTCAATCAAGTCAGCACCGCTGAGACGTTTTGAATACAGATTGAGTTCTTTGCTGTAGCCAGCATCGGCGATACTGGCAGCGATTGTGTCGGGTCCTTGTTGCATCAGTTGACGCATCTGGGTTTCATTCAGTAGATTGGCCTTGCGCGCCTTGCTACGAGCAGAGGCATTGGCCCAATTGCCACGACCGACTGCGATTTCACCCATTCAAAACCCTCTCATTCACCAAATAATATCGTACTGACATCGCCAAGGCTGGTCTCCCACGCTGTGCGTAGGCGACCCTCAAAGCGATAATCGATTACGACCGAGCCATCTTTGCTCTCTAGAACGAAGCCACCAATTCCATCGATATCGTCACCGAAATCGATCGATTTGGCTGATTGCGACAACGCCTTTCGATCCTTGGATACCGGGCGCAGGGACATGCCCTTGGTTCCAGCTTCCATGGCCTCTCCAACGAGAGCCTTGAGCATCTCAGAACGGCCCTTGAACTTGGCCGAACTCACCGCTTCAACGACTTGTTCCCATGTTGCGTCTAATTCTTCCCTTCGAGCAACCAGTAGGCGCTGTTGATTCGCCTGTCTAGCCGCAGCGACGGTTTCGACTGCGAGTTGTTGACTACTTCGCTCAGTTCGAGCCATGACATCTGCATGGTAGTCATCAACTTGACCTTGGGCCTCCTTCTGGATTCCTTTGGCCTCCTTCTTGGCCGCTGACTTGACCTTCTTGGCCTCGTCCTTGGCCATTGAGCCAATTTCATCTGCTATTGTGTTCAGGGACATACGTTACCTCCAATTCTATCTGTTTCTGTGGATTCCATCACAGCAAGAACATTGCTAGGAAACCGAACAGAACGACTGTCTCGGGAAGCACAGTGAACAGCAACGCGTGACCGAAGCGGTTTGGGTCCTCAGCAATCATTCCAACCGCTGCAGCGCCAATCGGACCTTGTCCGAGACCTGTTCCAATACCACAACCAGCTAGGGCAATACCTGCGCCCAACTTGGCCATCGTGTCCTTGTCATTCACCGATGCTTCGTCGCCTTCCTGAGCGGTCGCGAGGCCTGCAATCAGGCTCACCGACATCAGAACTAGCAACAACCGCAACACATTCTTCATATTCATCTTCATTTTATTACCTCCATTTTTTTTTTCTAATAAGTATAGTCTGATTATTCAATCTCCACTCTGCCGGGTTTGAACCCGAACGGCTTGAATGGTAGGCCACTGCCTTCGTAGAACTGCATCATCCACTCGACGAAGTGGAGTCGTACAGTGTGAATGTTAGGGCTGAATACACCGAGAACCAGTGCGAACAATTGGACGCCCAACCAGACGACCAAAATGACGGGGATTAATACTAGATCGAGTGTACCCGCATGGGATAGATCGCTCAGCGTATGAGCTAGTCCTTCGTACAGCATCTCATTGCCAGTTGCAGCAATCTTGACACCGACAACACCAACTGCGAAAATTCGGACATAAGATACCACCTTAGGCAACAATCCCAACGATTCTAGAACGGCGAGAGGGATACCGACGGCACCCATCTTCTCGTAGTGATATAGCAAGACCATGACCATCAATACACCAATGCCAACCAGTACTAGGCCAATTGTGAACATATTGTCGAGTAAAGCCACATAGTCAGGATCCGTATGCCCGGGTTTCACTAAGAAAGCGTAACTGAAGAGGAAGCCTCCGACCAGAAGGAACATCCACGAACCCTTCTCAAACATTGCATCGACCCAACCATGGGCTTTGACGATGTCACGGAAGCCGAGGACGAGTCCCAGCATGATGTGGGCGACACCCATGTAGATAGTAAGGAGGATGAGGTGCTCTAGGTTTGCAGAAACGCGGTGGAATGGATAGGCGAACACGACACCGAATTTGAGTTGCAAAACGTAGTGCATCTCCCCACCATGGGGGTATAACGCGGTCATCCAAGATACCCAGCTCGGTGCGTGGGCCCCTTCCCAATGGTAGTGTCCATGGGCAGCCTCGCACTGAGCAACTCCCACGATGCCCTCGATGTCGCAATGTCCATGTGGCAAGAATTCGAAGCCTGCGAATTCGCCGTAAATGTAGCCAAAGATGACGGTTGAAAGACCAATGGCGAATAGGAATCGTGAAGCATTTCGCATGGTTTCATCTAGAGGGAATCGCTTCCACATGAAGGCACCCATTCCGATGACTGCAAGGCCATACGCCATGTCACCCAAAATCATTCCAAAGAACAAGGGATAGGTGATGAGCATGAACATTGTTGGATCTACACGGCCGTATTCGGGACGACCCATGACATCTGTAAGCATCTCAAAGGAGCGAGCATGATTACGCGGGGCAAATGCGATTGGAGGCAACTCGACCGTCTCATCGTGGTGGTGTCCATGGTGTGCGGGTTCTTCGAAATCCTCAATCTCGACATAGGTGCATACCGATGACAGGGCATCTGACACCTCGTCCGAACTTCGCGTCATGACCCAGCCATCCATCACGAAGGCATGTTCACTTACTGCTACGCGTACGGGAGAGGTGTGAATCGTCAAATCGCGCTCAAGGAGTTCAAGTCCCCCGAACAACATGCCTCCGTTCTCAGCGGACCATGATTCAGTTTCCGATTCTAGGACAGTTATTTCCGACTCCAAGGTCGCTTTTCTCTCGGAGAGTGAGGTGATTAATTCACTAGGCTTTCCTTCGCCTCCTGGGATTGTGATGGGTTGGAAATCGAGTTCACCAAGAGTGGCATGGACCTCATCTGCATCCTCATTGCGACTGAAGATTGCAACTACACCTTGTTTCCCAACATCACCGCTGATGAAAAGGATGCGGTCACCAAGGGCTTGGATAGCAGGGCGGGCCTTGGCGAGTGAGCGAACTGTTCCGACATGTGAAGTCAGGGACTCATATCCATCCATGAGTTCGAGTTCAAGACTCAATGGAGACAGTTGAGATAGCACAGCAAGGGTCTCGTCAATTTGACCAATCTCGGCACGTTTGGAATCAATTTCCTCAAACCGGGAAATCGAGGCCTCAACCATATCATCGATTGAATCGGATAGATGATTGCGAACATCCGAGGCAGGTAACAATTCGGTTTGACGTTGGGCTTCAATCAATGCAGCGCAGCCCCGGATACGAGTTAGTCGGCGACTTACATCTTCAGAAGCGTCCTCAGGTTTCCCTAATGACAAACCTTCGTCATTGCCAACATAATCGTTGATATGGACGGCCCTGAGATCAGCGACGACACGAACAGTTGCTGCCAATTGTTCTCGAGTTCCCGCCAAAATGAGACGCGACATCGATTCTGTCGTGAATTGACTCATGTGGAACACCGTGATTCAGATTGGTTCAGGATTGATGGAAGTTGGAGAGGACCACATCTATTGCCTTGGTACGATTTTTCTCGCCACTATCGTGGACGTTGGCCAATTCGGAATCTCCCTCCGAACTGACGGCGGCTGCTTCTTTTTCTGAAGCGGCTCGAGATTTCTCAAGAATCGCGTTGGCTTCTGAGTCCGAATCCTGCCGACCCTTGGATACAGTTTCTGCTGCATCTGCTCTGGCTTTCATGACCAAATTAGAGGCATCTCGCTCGGCCTTTTCAAGCGTCGCTTTGGCGTCCGCTTCGGCGTCTCTAATCGTCCTCAAAACATCGGCTCTTCCCATGGTATAACCTCTGATGGCCGAAGCGAATTAAGATGGGTTTATGATGGTAACCATAAGGCATTGAGACGTAGTCTCAAGGAGATTGTGAGAAAACCATCTGAGGATTGAACCAAATATAGGATTGGGGGCCGTCTGCACAATGGATACGGAACGCATCGGAACTGAAGATTGGGCTGAACTTCAGCGCAACCTTGAATCTACCATTCCTGTGTATGATCGAATCAATCGTTTTGCAACCCTAGGCCAGGACAAAAAATGGAGGAAAATGGTCCGCAGTAGACTTCCTGCTGAAGGTCATATTCTCGAAGTGGGGTGTGGCCCAGGTACATTTGCAGAGATGATTCCGGGCCGTGAATTGACTTGCTTGGATCCAATTCCATCGATGCTATCTGTCGCTGAAAAGCGTGTAAATTCAAAGCGAGGGATACCAGCTATTTTTGTTGAGGGGACCGCTGAAGAAATGCCCTTTGACAACGATATTTTTGAAGGCGTTTGCTCGCTGTTCTCATTCAGAGATTGGTATGACAAACGCGCGGGTCTTGCCGAGGTGATGCGCGTACTGAAACCGGGGGGAACTTTGGTGATTGTTGATCCTGCCAAAATGAATCGAGTTCACGGATGGTTTGGATACCTCTGGATGAGGATTTGGGTGGGGTCCTACGCACGATTCATTTGTCGGATGAAAGACCATCCTTGGAAGTGGTTGACCAAGACATACGTGCACTTTGGAACAACCAAAACCTATGTTCAAATGCTTGAAGAATGTGGATTTGAGGAAGTCAAAGCGAAGGTGATTTTTCCCGGCATGGCAACAATATGGACGGCTAAGAAAGGGAAATAGGCCAGATATTATCACAATAACCAGAACATTCGACGACAGGTGACTGCCCTCCAAATAATCCCTCTTGTTAGTGGATTGAAGGCCATGTTCAACATCCAATTGGGCAAACGGAACATCAGGTTTCCAAATCGAAATGCACGCTTGGAATTTCGCATGACTTTTCCCATCTGCTTGTTCCATCGTCGCTCATATTCGGCCAGTGGCGTATTGTCGGTGAGATGCTCAGAGATAACCTGCCCTGCGATTCGACCACCAATCATGGCGATGGTGATGCCTGCACCATTAGAGGGTAAGACCATTCCAGCAGCATCACCAACCAAGAGATAATTGCCCCG